>Ga0247814_10000121_pt1 | contig 74298 bp, 66 predicted proteins | sample UWRJL179409R1_FD_179947 | JGI IMG/M metagenome (GOLD analysis project Ga0247814, IMG submission 179947) | Plant litter microbial communities from Arlington Agricultural Research Station in Wisconsin, United States - UWRJ-L179-409R-1 | ecosystem: Environmental > Terrestrial > Plant litter >... | reverse complement strand
TATGTTTTTAATTACCTCTTCAGGACGTGTTTCAAAATGATTCATATTATAAATGTATTAATTTATTACAAGATATGATTCAATGTTGTGTACATGCGTTGTCGTCGACATAATTGATCCTCCTTACTTGCAAAGTTCAGTTGTCGAGATAACCCGAAAAAAAAGAATCGGATTATTGTGATGCCCTTCTTTAATTTAATGAAATTAAAGAAGGACCCTATTAAAAAATCGCGGTAGACTAAATTACTCGACTCTAATAAACCAGCCTATTCTACTTTTTAGATGCCCCCTCCTCCTTCTGAAACTTCCTGATCAACCGGTGAACACTAGTATAATAAACATTGGTCTGCGCGGCTATGGTACGCACGCTTTGCCCTTGTTTATGCAGCAATAGAATGCGCTCCTCCACAGCGCGGCGTTGTTGTTGGGTATAATGCATCAGGTGCGCGGCTTCGTTGTCAAAACCTTGGAAATCGAATTTTAAAAAACTCCCCTGCTTCACAATTTTACAAAGACAAACGTTGCCGGCTCCGTAATATTCGGTGCCGCTGCGCTGTTTTATTTGCTTAAGATAGCGCAAGCCCGCAGTGGTTTGACTCTCGCCTATGGCGAAGGCACTGTCCGCAAAGTTGAGTAGCATTTTGCTGCCCTGCAGATCATTCCGGGTTATAGGTTTGGCCACATTACGTTTAGGAGTGTGAGCCAGCACCAGTATTGACAGTTGATACTTGTTTTTGATGGCTTGCAGATTACGCATCAGAGTTATTGCGCTTTCTGCAGCCTGGGTACCGCTCCGCAGGCAGGTAATGTTATCTAAAATAAGCGTACGTGCTTTAGTTGTGATAATAATGTTCTCCAAAGCGTTGTTCATATACTCGGCATAATTTTTAAAACGCTCCGCACCCACGGCATCCGGATTTAGTACCACCCGGTAAAAATTACGGTGAAACGCGTATCGCCCGTTAGCGTAACTGCTGTACCGGCTTTCAAACTGGGCGGCGCTCAGTTCAAAATCAAAATACAAGATGGGCTCAGGCGGCAGTTGTGCACCCAGCACTTCAACGGGCTCGCCGCTGGCAAGCGCATTGCCAATTTGCACGGCCAAAATTGATTTGCCCACATTGGTGTCGGCAAACAGGATGCAAAGCTCTCCCCTATACCAAAAGTCGCCAAACAGCTTTTCGGGCGATGAAATAGTCGCGGCGGGTGTAAGCCAATCAGCTGCCGCGCGGATGATGAAAGCCTCTTTGCTGTCGGGTTTCCTGTTTAGGTTAACTTCCTCTTGTAATTTCTTTTTTTGTTTGTCGGTTAAAGCGCCACGTGCCATATCGCGTATCAGTTCTATTTCTGCTGGGCGCGATGGGTAAAGGGGGGCATATCGGTGATCCATATCTTTTAGGTTTTTATGCAAGATACGCAGGTTTTAAACCACAAATGGTGACACTGTTTTGTCAGTAGCGGTTAAGAGTGTTGGTGTTTTAACGTTTTTCCGCAGGTTTTAGCTGTTGCAAAAAGTGGCAAAAATTGATAATCTTCAATGCATTCAATATTAATTAGTTAAACTATTTTAACAGGTAATTTTCCTGACGAATAAGTCTGTTTCATTGTGTTGCAAAGCCAATAGTTAACCAGCTATAAATTAATTATTTATACAATTTTGCTGTTGCGTGTGTTGCAACTGTTGCTCATATTTTTTGCAACACCCCTGTTAAACGTTTGCCAGTAAATCTGCAACCAGGACCGGAATAGCGATGGTGGCCCGCTCTTCTATCTTAATCAAATTACTAACCCTGACGTCAGGAATGTTAGGATCAACGATATACTTTGGAACTGCTCTAGGCACGGAATTGATCAGGCCCGCTGCAGGATAAACCGCGAGCGACGAGCCTATCAGGATAAAAATATCAGCAGCAGCGCAAACATGAATAGCTGGTTCTATCATAGGCACGGCTTCTCCAAACCAAACTACATGCGCCCGCAGTTGTGAACCGAGTTCGCACATCTCTCCCATCTTCAATTCCCAGCCATCTATCGGGTAAGTAAGCTCCGGGTTAATGCCAGACTGCGACCGTGTAATAACACCATGCAGATGCATTACATTGCATGAGCCGGCCCGCTCATGCAGATCGTCAATATTTTGGGTGATGATGGTTACTTCATACTTTTCTTCCAGCGCCACAAGTGCCTTATGAGCAGCATTGGGCTGTGCCGCTAAAACTCCTTTGCGGCGCATATTATAGAACTCCTGCACCAATGCAGGATTAGCTGCCCAGGCTTCTGGCGTGGCTACGTCCTCAATACGATATCCTTCCCACAAACCGTCGCTCCCCCTGAAAGTTTGTAAGCCGCTTTCGGCGCTTATACCAGCGCCGGTTAAAACAACAATTTTCTTTTTCATTAGCGTAATTTCATAAAAAAAGCGACCAGTTGGCTGGTCGCTTTAAAATCTATTTTTGATAAAACCTTACAAGGCCAGTTCTGCGCGGGTGAGTAACGATGTGTATTTCTTTTTAGCTAATTCAAATCCACCAAAAAGTATAAATCCAAACACAGCATCACCCAAAAGCATATTCTTCTCAAACGGAATGGCGGCATATAATGATGCTCCATAGCCGGTGAGCGTTTTAGGGTATAGGCCGCCGGCATCGTTTATCCAGGGCATATCCATTATCAGCCAGTGTATGGCTACAGGTGCCAGCAATACAATGAGCGAAGTGCCCAGGTTAAGGTTCTTGATCCTTGACCCGATCAATACCATTAAGCAGAAGCATACGCAGTTCCAGAAAGTATCGCCGCTGAAAAATATCCAACTATTTGTATAAAAGTGATTGATCACCACATCACTTGCATAAAGCGACAACAGCACCACAACATATGCTTTCCATTTATCAGTGAAATAAACACCGCCAAACATGGCTATAGCACCAACCGGACTAAAATTACTCATCCACTTGTACTCATAGCTTACAAAGCGCATGGCCGTAGCTGCAACTATCATTAAAACAAGTATAAGGGTGCGGGTGTTAATTTTCTCTAATGACATACTGAATATTGATGAAGTAAAATTAGTTATTTATCGCGTTAAATAAAACCACAAACTACTTGTTAACAAAGGCTATGCTACCCGGGTTAATTCCGGTAGTTAACGAAGACTGCTTTTGTCCGGCAACGTTAAAAGCATATATAGTACCGTTTGACGAATAGTCTTTAGCATCGGTTATAAACATTGCTCCATTAATCGGGTCAAAAGCTAAAGCAAAAGGTGATGTTATTACCGTACCATCTGTAATAAAATTTGCGCGCTCAAGTGTTTGCGTTTTGGCATTGTACATTGCAATTTTGTTATCAGCTGTAGGATAATAAACAAAATCTCCCTGCGCTATAATAGGTATACCGTAACCAAAACTAACATTACTTTGTGATCTCACTTCATCGGTGTTAGCATTGATAACTGTAATGCCTGAACCAACTGCAGGGTGCTTGTCATCGCCGCCATAGTTGCCCATAGATAATACGTATACATTATTATATCTATCCGATGTTATGCTGATAGGATTTACGGTAACGGTTATTTTTTTAGTTTCGGTAAGTGTGTTAAGGTCAATTACAGATACGGTTTTGTCATAATCAGGATAATCCAGTCCTCCGGAGTTGGCAACATATAGCTTCCCGTTTGCTACAGTCATTTGCTCGGGGTTGCGGCCCACATTAATGGTCTTAGTAATAGTTAGTGATGTTGTATCTACAACAGATACGGTGCCACTGTAAGAACTTACCAAAGCGTAGTTTTTGTAAAACTTAACATAACGTGGTTGATTGATGGTTAACTGTTTTGTTAATTTGGCTGTATGGGCATTAGTTATACTAACCAGGTTTGAGTTGTTTACAACAATGTACATCTTGGCGCCATAAACACCTAAGTCGTTACCGGTGTCGCCTAATTTGGTAGAATTAGCTACCATGTATTTATCTGCGGTTGTGGTTTGTGTACTATAGTCAAAATAGGTTAAGGTGCTGTTATTCTGATTGATATTACCTTGGTTAAGTATATAAATGCCCGCCCGCGCATCACCCGGGATTGGTGGGGTTGGGTCCGGATCGTTCTTGCTACATGATGTTAATATACTTGCTAAGCTTAGCGTAATTAACAGGTACTTGAGTTTAAATTGTTTCATAGTGTTATGTTATATAGTTATTTGAAATGAAATTCTGAATGATCTGCCGGGCATAGGATAACTTCGCACCACCTGATAACTTGCACCGTAAAGGTTATTTATCTCTGCTGATATCATTATTGGTAGCAATTTATATTTCCCTTTGTAAACTGCAGACAAATCGGCCAAACTATAATAAGGCAGATAGTAGTCATTGTCGCTTGTATCATTGTTATTATTATAAAATCGCAGCGAAGAGAACATCTGATTATAATAAAGGCCCCAGCCTTGTCTGTTTACTCCTACATTTAAATTAGCCAGGTGCAAAGGAGTGTAGGGTAGTTGGTTTTGATAAGTAGCGTCGCCGGGATAAGTTAAGTTCATCGCCCGCTGAAAAGAATAGTTAATGGCTAATAAGCCCTTATAAAGACTTCCTAATTTGGCTTCAGTTTTAAGGCCTAAGTCAGCCCCCACCCCTTCTACCAAGGCAATATTTTGTACCGAAAGTGGAAATATTTTAAGCTTTTAAATAATTTTATCCTTTACTTTATTATAATATAAATCCGCTGTTAACGAAAAATATTCAACGGCTCCCGGCAGGTTTTTATTATACGTGACACCGATATCATATTGATTAGCAAACTCGGGCCTTAAACCGGTATTGGTTATAAAAGTGTAATACAATTCGCTGAAGGTAGGTGCACGAAAAATGTTCTTGTAAAATGCCCTTAATGTCACCGGTTCATTTAGTTTATAGTTGGCCATCAACGTTGGCGAAAATACATTACGCTTAGGAATGGTGGTGCCAATTACCACTGTCTCTGTTATATTGCTGTTCAACACGCTGCCTTGTAAGGTAAATTTACCTGTTTTGAAATTGCTGGCCAAAACGTTTAAAACGGTTGTGCGCGTAGGGTATTTAAAAACGTTTAAGTTTGCGCTCAAAGTATTTATCGCGAGGTCAGATGCGTATGAAATTTCCCAATTTTTTGTAATGATGTAGGATAGTGAAGCCGACCCATAAAACTCCTGCTGCCTGTAATGCTCATCTAAGAACCCTGCTGTATTGTTCCACTCCGGGTCAAAGTAATGCAGGTAGCTATTAGCGTATTTTGAATTGACCAACAATCGTAACCCGCCTTTCCAGTTTTTTTCATAACCTGCTTGTGTAAAAAAATCATTGTTCCACAGCTTTTGGCCATGGGGTGTTGGTACGTACAAAACTACGGCACCGGGCAGCCCTCTGTCGGCGTGGTAATAATTTACTCGCAAATTGAATTTGCTGCTATCCTTGCCCACCCAGTAAACCGCGCCATCTATTTGCTGTATCTTAACATCAGCGGCTATCCTTTCCTGAGGAATGTTTTTACCGCCGTTGTAAACTGTATAACGGTATTTACCGTCTGCATTTTCGGTATAGCCATTAATAATAAACGACAAGTGATTATTTAAACGCTGCTGCCACTGCACATACGGATTTACCAACCCGAATGAACCTCCCTTTATTCCTGCACTAATTAAGTATGGCTTTTCAGCGCTTAGCGTGGGTTTTATCGTTTTTATAGCCAGGACACTTGCCGAAGCAAACGACCTCGCCGGCTGACTAATATCTGATGGCTGCCCATTATATAGCGCAATTTCAGCAACATTGTTCAGGTTAAATTTGCTCAGATCTATCTGGCCGTTTTCGGCATCATTAATCTGAATACCGTCCAGCAACACTGCCGTGTGGTTGGCACCCAGGCCGCGTACCGAAACGGTTTTTAAACCGCCCACTCCGCCATAATCCTTAATACTAACCCCCGAGAACCCACGAATGGCATCTGCAACGTTAAACGCGCTATAACGAACAAAAGCATCTGCCTTAATTTGCTGTGCAGGTGCAATACTATTAAGTAGTTCTGCGCGCGATGAGGCTATGTTAACCTCTTTAAGCCGCTTGGTAGTATCGGTTTGTGCTAACGCATGTTGAAAAGGTAAAGCAGCCAATATCCAAACCATTTTTCGGGGGAAGGACGATACTAAAAGAACCTTAGTTATTGCTGTTATTTTCACGTTTGCAAGTAAAACTTACAGCACGCGAGGACAGGATGCGTCAGAATGAAAACACGCCGGTGTTAAAAGAGTATTTCACATTCAAGCTTCAATCCCCGAAAGCTGTGAATTAATATCGCTATGGGCAGGTCTTCTGACTTGCTCCCCTCCTGCCCGGTCTTCCCATCGTGCTAACAATAGTGACCATTTGATTGGGCGTTTGGTTATGGAGCTTACAGCTGCGGGACAGTTACAGATTTACACTGTATTCCCTTTTAATTCGCGGTGATGTTGCCACCTGCTGCGAAACCTAAAGCACGGCAAATGTACAATAAGTATTACTGGCAAACAACCTCAATACCATTTAGTAAAAACCTTACGCGCTTAGCGCTGTTAACTTATTACTATGGAAACACAAACATTAACACCCGACATACAGTATCATAAATCCCTTCCTTTAAAGGAAGACGAGATCAATCTGAACTGGCCCGAGCGGTATATTTCTATCGCGGTAGGCGTTAAAATGACTTTCTCAGGCCTGAAAGGGCTGTTTAAAAGCCCGCTTTTTAGTATGCTAAAGCTGGGCGCAGGCAGCTATTTGTTAAACCGCGGCATAAGCGGGCATTGCGAAATTTACGACTCAATTGGTAAAAACACCCAGCAGCCCGTTGATGTGCTCATTAAATCAACGTTTGTGGTTGATAAACCCCGCCAGGCCGTTTATGATTTTTGGCGCAAGCTGGATAACCTGCCCATGTTTATGAACCACTTGGAAAGCGTGGAAACGCTGGATGAAACCCGCTCGCATTGGATTTTGCGCCTGCCTACCGGCGTAGGTACCGTTAGCTGGGATGCCCAAATTGTAAAGGATATACCCGGTGAAGTAATTGGCTGGAGCTCGTTACCCGGTTCTATCATTGACAACGCCGGTAAGGTTTTCTTCAGGGATGCTACTGACGGTAAGGGAACCATAGTTGATGTGATCATCAGCTATCAGCCGCCCGCAGGCGGACTTGGCGCAAGCCTGGCACACGTGCTGAACCCGGTATTTAAAAACATGGTTGATACCGATGTACGCAACTTTAAACAGTATATGGATTTGGATAACAGCTTAAAACCTGTGCACAGCAATAACACGCCCCACCATGTAGTGCAAGTAGAACACTAAAAACAGATTCGTCCAACATAATTATATCTTATTCAGGGCCCCGGTTTTCCGGGGCTTTTTTTTATCGGTATTGGGGTGATCCAAAAAATATGCGTCTCTGTAAAAAATGGCGGATCACTTTTGGATCAGTGGGTTTGAAGCGGATTAAACGCATGCGATAAGTTTACGCCTGCATAAGATAAGACCAACAACGCCGAACCTTGATCGTCTAAAGTAACAACTTAAGATTCGACCCCACTTTTGCAAGAATGCAGCGCACGCCTCATGGTTGAGTTCTTGCTCCATTTAACCTAGTTAAATACTATCCCCCCGTATTACCACATTTTGCACAATGCCGCCCGCTTAATTTGTCGGTGATAACACACAACAAAGGCAACCGCATAATTTAGCTTAGTATTAGCAAAGTATTAAACCCAAAATCTCCCCCGCTACCGCAAGAATGCAGCGCAGGCCTTGCGGGTTGAGTTCTTTTGCCATTCAAAATGGTCATTAAATTGAGCATTAAGAAATTAAATAGTGCAAAAGCATAAGAACGCCACGCTCCTGCCTACTATGCATTCTTGCGCCAGCGACGGATCTTTCTGCATAAATACCGTGTTTATACCGGTAAAACTGCCGTGGTTTTAACCATACAGCTGTTTTTATTTACACATAACTTAGTTGAGTGATTAACGCTTGCGGATCTCGCCGTTCAGTTTAAATTAAAAACCACAAACCTTAAACCATAAAATTTATTTCAATGGAATTAAAATCAAATTTTCGCTTAACGTCCGTATCAAACCCGGTATTACAATCAACCCCACAAAGCCCTTACGCGCCGATAGACATTCTCATTGGCAAATGGGAAGGAAAAGGATTTAATCAGATATGGCGGCCTTTTTTTGGCGTTCCCGGTCAAGACAGGTTTCTTGAACTGAATGAAACTATAGAACAAATTGAATTTGAGATCATTCCCGGCGATGTTCCAAATCGCGGTCTGCTCCAGGCAGACATTAATCTAAAGGGTATAAGGTATCTTCAGTCTATACAAGATGCTAATGCGCTTGGCCCTAACGGGGAGAAGCTTCCAGGTATTCATATTGAAAACGGAATGTGGCTGTCGGTTCCGGCAACTAACGATCTTGATGCGCCAAGAACTGTTGCCCGTACTGCCAGCATTCCACACGGAACAGCTTTTGTTGCACAGGGCTTTGAGGCACCAACTATCAATAGTGCGCCTCCGTTTTCTGTAGCCGATATCACTCCCTTCGTTATTGGCGATCCGTCAAACCTGATCCATTTTCCTGAGTCTGTATTGGCCAACCCTACTCAATTTAGAACACCACTTACCGATATACCAAACGTAACACAAAGCATTGTAGACGATCCTAATACCGTACTGGCAAATGATTTAAAAGGCTTAACTGTACTTTCCACTTCAACGCTGATTATCTCAACCACACCACTAAATCCACCTCCCAGCGGCGGTGGTACTGCAAATATAGCCTTCCTGGAAGGTATTGCGGGCAACCCCAATGCGCAGTCGGCCCAAATAGAAGCAATTTTTTGGGTGGAAAAAGTAAAAGACGCGGAAGGACAAGAAAAGACACTGTTACAATATTCTCAAACCGTATTATTGAACTTTAACGGACTAAGCTGGCCACACATTTCAGTAGCTACGCTGGTTAAACAATAGTTAATGTTAAATAACAAAAAAAGGCTTCCCGAAACCGGGAAGCCTTTTTAATCTGTGAAATCACTAACAAAAATCAGTGAAATCCTAAAAATGTTATTTTACTGCGTCAACAACTGCTTTAAAAGCGTCAGGGTTGTTCATAGCTAAATCAGCTAAAACCTTACGGTTTAAACCAATGTTTTTAGCGTTTAATTTACCCATTAAAACGGAGTAAGAAATACCGTACTGACGGGCACCTGCGTTGATACGTTGGATCCAAAGCGCGCGGAATTCGCGTTTTTTGGTCTTACGGTCGCGGTAAGCATATTGTAAACCTTTTTCTACTGTGTTTTTAGCAATGGTGTAAACCTTGCTGCGTGAACCCCAATAACCTTTGGCGAGGTTCATGATCCTTTTCCTGCGTCTTCTAGACGCTACGGCGTTAACTGAACGTGGCATTTTTTGTTGTTTTTGGTAGTGAGTGTCTGCGTTAGCAGAACTTTGTTACTCTAATACCTGGTTAATTAATTTGTTAATTACTTTCCGATTGCAAGCATACGCTTAACGTTACCCATATCAGCATCAGATACTAATGTAGTGTGGGTAAGGTTACGCTTACGTTTAGTGCTCATCTTGGTTAAGATGTGGCTTTTAAAAGCGCTTTTTCTTGCAATTTTACCGGTTCCAGTAAGCTTAAAACGCTTTTTAGCACTGGAATTGGTTTTCATTTTTGGCATGTCGTTATTTATTTTTGTTAGTTACAGGCGTTTCTCAACGCTTTATCTTTGTTAAACGTTTTACGTAGTACGTAATACGTTTTTCTTAATTCTAGTTAACACAAGCTACGTACAACGTAAAACGTCCCACGTACAACCAACCTTACTTTTTACCAAGCTTAGGCGCAACGGTTAAAAACATCCGTTTTCCTTCCAGCTTTGGTAGTTGCTCTACTTTACCCACTTCTTCTAATGCCTGTGCAAAACGCAGCAGCAATATTTCGCCCTGTTCTTTGTATACAATTGCACGGCCCTTAAAGTGTACGTAGGCCCTCACCTTTTCGCCTGCTTCTAAAAACTTGGTGGCATGCTTTAATTTAAAATCAAAGTCATGGTCGTCCGTGTTTGGCCCGAAGCGGATCTCTTTAATAACCGTTTGTTTGGCGTTGCTTTTTATCTCTTTAAGCTTCTTCTTCTGCTCGTAAATAAACTTGTTATAGTCTGTTACTTTACAAACCGGCGGAACAGCGTTAGGCGATATCTCAACCAGATCCAACTCTTGCTCTTCAGCTATCGCTAAAGCATCCTTTAAAGCATAAATACCCTGCTCTACATTGTCGCCTGTTAAACGAACTTCTGCGGCCCTGATAAATTGATTAATGTTGTGTTCAGCTTCTTTCTTCTTGAAAGGAAGCCTTGGTCCTCTGTTGAATGGTTTGTTTAATGCCAAGTTATACGGTTATTTCTTTTGTTATTTGTTTTTTAAATTCTTCAATGCTCATGCTTCCCAGATCGCCTTGCCCGTGTCTGCGAACAGAAACCTCACCTTGTTCAGCCTCTTTCTCGCCAACTATCAGCATATATGGGATCTTTTTAACTTCAGCATCGCGTATTTTACGCCCTATCTTCTCGTCCCTGAAGTCAATTAGCCCGCAAATATCGGAATCTTTTAACTCATCTGAAAGTTTTTTTGCATAATCTTCATACTTTTCTGAGATAGGCAAAATAATAAACTGCTCGGGCGATAGCCACAGTGGGAAATTACCCGCGCAATGCTCAATTAACACGGCAACAAAGCGCTCCATTGAGCCAAACGGCGCACGGTGTATCATAACAGGGCGATGTTTTTGGTTATCGCTACCGGTATACTCCAACTCGAAGCGCTCAGGTAGGTTGTAATCTACCTGTATGGTACCCAATTGCCACTTGCGGCCAATGGCATCCTTTACCATAAAATCAAGCTTAGGGCCGTAAAAGGCAGCCTCGCCCAACTCAACAACTGTCTTTAAACCTTTCTCTTCAGCAGCTTCAATAATAGCAGATTCTGCCAGGGCCCAGTTCTCGTCAGTACCGATGTATTTTGCCTTATTTTCGGGATCACGCAAGGAGATCTGCGCGGTATAATCCTCAAAGCCTAAAGCACCGAATACGTACAGTACCAAGTCTATTACTTTCTTAAACTCATCTTTTACCTGATCCGGGCGGCAAAATAAATGCGCGTCATCCTGAGTAAAACCACGCACACGGGTTAAGCCGTGCAGCTCGCCGCTTTGCTCGTAACGATAAACAGTACCAAACTCCGCCAGACGTACCGGAAGATCCTTGTATGAGCGTGGTTTTGTTTTATAGATCTCGCAGTGATGCGGGCAGTTCATCGGTTTTAAAAAGAACTCCTCACCTTCCTGCGGTGTTTTTATAGGTTGAAAAGAATCGGCGCCATATTTTTCATAGTGACCCGAAGTTACATATAGGTTTTTATGGCCGATGTGCGGTGTAATTACCTGCTCATATCCGGCTTTAACCTGTGCCTTTTGCAAAAAGTTAGTTAAACGCTCGCGCAAAGCAGTACCTTTAGGCAACCACAAAGGCAGGCCCATACCCACTTTTTCAGAGAAAGCAAACAACTCCAGTTCCTTACCCAACTTACGGTGATCTCGCTTTTTGGCTTCTTCCAGAATGCGCAGATATTCAGTCAGTTCGCTTGCTTTAGGGAAAGTAACGGCATAGATACGGGTTAGCTGTTTACGACTTTCATCGCCGCGCCAGTAGGCACCTGCAACACTCATCAGTTTAACAGCTTTTACAAAGCTTGTATTGGGGATATGCGGACCGCGGCACAGATCGGTAAAGTTACCTTGTGTATAAAAAGTGATGGCACCATCAGGCAGGTCCTTTATCAGATCAAGCTTGTACTCATCGCCTTTTTCGGTAAAATAAGCTATTGCATCGGCTTTGCTAACGGGTTTACGGGTAAACTCCTCTTTAGCCTTAGCCAGCTCAAGCATTTTGTCTTCTATCTTTTTAAACTCTTCTGATGAGAAAACTTTGTCGCCAAAGTCAACATCATAATAGAAACCTGTTTCAATAGCCGGACCGATACCGAATTTGGTACCCGGATACAAAGCTTCCAATGCTTCGGCCATTAAGTGGGCCGATGAGTGCCAAAATGTTGATTTGCCTTTAACATCGTTCCAGGTCAATAATTTAACCTGCGCGTCTTTTTCAATAGCGCGGCTGGCATCCCAAACCTCGCCATCAACTTCGGCAGCTAATACGTTTCGTGCTAAACCTTCAGAGATAGACAGCGCTATCTGCATAGAAGTAGTTCCCTGTTCGTACTCACGAACGGAACCGTCGGGTAGTGTAATCTTGATCATCTACAAACATGATTTGTCGCCCCTCTCTAAATCTCTCCCCGGTAGGGAGAGACTTTAATTAAAGCCACGGTTTAAAAATTTTAATTTTAGTCGATCGCCTACTAACGCGATCTTGATTTTGTGATGCGAATTTAGGGATTTTATTTGGCAAGCGAAAGCAGTAAAAGTGTTGTATTTTTACTATGTTGCAAAAACCAAATAAACCTTTTATGACACCTGATCCTGCTCCGAAACTCAACTTAAACCTCGGCGTTAAAATATGCGACTGCCTTTTTAGCTGCGCAGGCTGTGTATTGATGCTTTATTTTTTAAACGGCGTTGTACCGCCTGCTGCCGCTGCGGTGCTGGGTATTGCCCTTATAGCAGCCGCAATACTGTTTTTAATAGTGTGGAACTATCACGCTGAAAATGAGCAATTCCCTTCCGAAAAAATTCACGCATGGCTTACGGGCGTAATACGTTATAGCATGGCTTATACCGTAGCAACTTACGGATTTGCAAAAGTATTAAAAACGCAGTTTGCCACAATGTACTCGCGTAATGATACGCCGGTTGGCAAGCTCAGCGGTTTTGAACTTACCTGGCACTACTTTGGTTACTCGTATAAATTGGCTTTAATTTTAGCCGCATTACAAATAGGTGGTGCAGTAATGTTGCTTTTTAGGCGCACAACCCTGCTTGGTGTGTGCATATTGATGCCGGTTATGGTAAATATTGTACTCATCAACGTATTTTACAGCATAGCTGTGGGAGCGTTTTTGGTATCGATAATAATTACAACTGCACTAACTTATTTAATGATACTTAACCGCAGACCTCTTATCCGTGCGTTTTTCTATACTGCCGGCAATTTACCGGCACTAAGGTTATCTTACTTTAAGCATGTGATTAGGTTAGCTGTAGTGGTGCTATCTTTTTTTACAATATACCGCTATATAATGGACGAAAAACCCATTGATTTTACCGGTAAGTGGAAAGTTGAAAAACTGGAAAGAAACGGGCAGTTAATAAATGAAAATGCCTGGACAACCGACAGCACAGCATGGAAGAATATTTATATTGAGGAGCACGGCGCTTTAGGACTATCGCCAAACCCATTTGTATTTGACGCCATCCGGGCCACGCGTGGCATGTTTAAGTATGATGCTAAAACACGGAAACTTGATGTAAAGTTTTATGCAAGGGGTAAATCTGTTGATTCAATAGCGCTGACAATAACAAGAAAAACTCCCGGGGTTATGGAATGGTCCGGCACTTCAAAAACAGAAAAATTTAAAATTTTGCTCAAAAAAGAAAATACTGCTGCTCATTAGTGTTTGTTTAAAACAGATAATCAAGCAATCCATTTATTTTATATGAATAACAAAATTGAATTATTACAAGGCGAATTGGGGTTCAGTAATCAATAGCGTTGAAACCCTTTTCTCCTCCACTTGAAAAATGATTTGCTGCGATCACCTACCCTGCTTTTCCAATTATCAAATTTACCACCAACCAGGGCGGCACCTCCAAATGCTAATATATATACCATTATTACCACAAAAACGCCTACTACATATAATATCCAATTTTCCATAGCTTTAATGTTGATACATTTACACGTATACAAGCATCATGCCTTTAACCGGCAATACCACTTTAAGGAATAAATTTGATTTACTTATAGGTTTAGACCAGTTTTTCCCGATAGTTTTCACGTACATGCTGATTGATATAGGTAGTAAGCCCCTCTCCTTTTTCGGCTAAAGCCTGCATGTTGCCAATATGGATTTCGCCTGTACTATCAATAGTATAGAGATATACCGAACCATCCCGAAATTTTATGCTGATGCCATCGGGAACTATGTCGTAGGCAATTACGCCGGTGTTGTTGTTGGAGGATTGGTAGCGCTGCATGTGGATAACAAAGCAAATTGACTGCCAGTAAAAAATCCGGCATCAACTAAACATTCCCCCACCCATTTGCCAATACATCAGCCAAATGCATGGTTTTAATAGCAAGCCCATTTTTATCAATATAACTTTGCAGGTGCATTAAGCAGGATGAATCTGTTGAAATGATATAATCGGCACCGGCCTCTATCGCGAAATCTACTTTTTGCTGCGCCATAGCGGCGGATATCGCGTCAAATTTTACAGCAAAAGTGCCACCGAAACCACAGCAGGTATCGCCTTGTTGTAGCTCTAACAGTTCTAGTCCTAATACTTTTGAGAGCAGCTGACGTGGTTCATCTTTGATCTTGCACTCGCGCAGGGCGCTGCAACTATCGTGGTAAACGGCGCGGCCCTCCAGCTCTGCGCCAAAGTAATCGAAATGGATAACGTTCACTAAAAAATCTGACAGTTCAAAAATATTGCCCTGTACTGTGCGGCAATGATTATGCACTGCGGTGTTGGTAAACAGATCATTATAATAATTTTTCACCATGCCGGTGCATGACGCTGATGGCGTAACAATCACACTATCATCCGAAAAACCGTCCAGAAACTTACGGCCCACTATTTTAGCTTCATCCCAAAAACCGGCATTAAAGGCAGGCTGACCGCAACATGTTTGCTCCGGGTTGTAGGTTACTTCACAACCGGCCTTTTCTAAAAGCTTAATGGTGTTAAAAGCAGTTTCGGGAAAAAGCTGATCAATAAAACAGGGAATAAACAGTTCGGTCTTCATTGGCGGCTAATTTCAGAAAAAGTTTTGAGTAAGCTGCACTCAAATGAATTTAGCAGCACAGCTCCTATTTCTGCAACACCATAACCCCATTCATAATTACCGTACTCCCCTTTTCTGCAACTATATTAAACACTTTTTGCACCCCCCCGGCCTGTTCGCTTTTTTGCAAAACGGTATAGGTTTGGTATTGGCCGGTTACTTCATTAAGACAAAGCACCTGTTCGCCCAAACCTATTTCTCCCATTTTACTGTTACCGTTCTTGGTTAGCATGGGATGATTGGGTGTAGCTCTAACTACTTTTGCAGACAGATTAATATTAACCTCTTTATTGGTTTCTCTCTTTTCTGCTAAAACTAATACAAGCTGCGTTATAGCGTAGTTTTCCGGCTCGTGTTCGGTAAGCTCCTTAACAACTGTGGTTGATGACAGGTGCGTAACCGGGTCAACAGTAATTATTTTATCTCCGCTTTTTACATCTTTCAACCGTTTTTGGATTCCGTTGCTCATCGTAACCAATTCATCACCCGGAAAACATATAGCAGTGCCGTACTTTGCCGATTCATCTTTTGAAACCTTACCCCCATTGATCACCTTATACTGCTGAAAACTTAACTCTTTTGAAAGCACGTAGGAAAGTTTTAGTATAAAGTTCTTTTCCACTTTATTAATGTTATCAATATCGTCAAAGTACACTTCCCATACGGCAGCCTCTGCAGTAAAATTAGGCACAAGTGCCTGGTATCTTTTGCCGGTCTCGCTGGTATAAAATACCATCAGGCCCAATTCTTGTAAACCTTCGCGGGCAATAAATTTGTAAAGGTCTATGCGTTTTTTAAGGCCATCGCTCCCGGTAATCATATAGGGTTTTCTAGCCTCGTACCTGTCTAATACGTATGTGTTTTCAAACTTTACATAAGTGTCGTTATCCAGATCTTTGATGCTGAATGTTTTGGCCTTTGTGTATTCCGCCATGGTTAAAGGGCGCGGATTAGGGGCGGTATTTTGTGCATTCGCCACCAACCCAAAAAATAGTAAACAAATAGCAAATATTAAATTACGCATTACATTGTTTATTAAATAGTTATGATATTTGTTTAAAGGCATCAGCAAATAATTTCATCTCATCCATAGTCCCAATGCTAACACGGCAGTAATGCTGCTCGCCTATTTGCCAGTTGCGTATGCTAACGCCGCGCTTGCCCATTTCTTCGCTGAATTTTCGTCCCTCCATTTTTATGGGAAACAGCACAAAATTAGCCGAAGAAGGAATAAACGTATACCCCTCTCCTTTTAAAACACCGTACAAATATTCTTTTGAAGCAATGGTTTTTTTAAGTGCATCCTGCAAAAATTCAGTCTCGTTATAGCCTGCTATAGCACCCGCCACCGTAGTTGCCGACATGCTGAACGCACCGGTTGTTAAATTTCCCAGCAGATCAACCGTTTTAGGCTGTGCCACCAGATAACCGCAACGCAAGCCCGCAAAACCATACAGTTTTGAGAATGTACGCGCCACAATAACATTTTGCCCGGCTAAAACCGCACCCATAATGCTGGCGCCTCTTGGGTCGGGCAGGTAATCAATGTAAGCTTCGTCAACAAAAACGGTTGTTTTTTTTGATACCCGCTCCACAAAAGCCTTCAATTTTGTAGTATCTAAGACGGTAGCCGTAGGGTTGTTTGGATTACAGATATAAACCAACCCGGTATTATCATCCACCTTGGCTTCCATTGCGTCAAGATCAAGTTTAAACTCGGGCGTTAGCGGCACCTTTACCCATTTTCCTCCAAAACCCTCGGCAGTTGACGGCAGGTCATCATACGATGGATCGCCGGTAATAATGCTTTTTCCACCTTTGCTGTACTCCATAGCTGCCGCAAGCAGCAGGGGCGATGACCCGGCGTTTAGTAATATATTTTCGCGTTTAACGCCTTCAAAAGTGGCAATTTTGTCAACCAGCATTCCATAAAGATCAATCGGGTACCTGAAACCTATGTCTATGGTATCCTGTATGGCCTTTTTAACGGCAGGCGAAGGCCCGAACGGGTTCTCGTTGGCACTTAACCTGGCTGTTGTTTCGGGTGGAATGCTTTGTAAAAAAGTTTGCTCTTTTAAAGCCGCCGTTTTTATATTTTTTATTATCGGCATAGCCGATAATTTTGCGACGCCACCGCGCAAAAATGCCATGCCACCGGCCATTAAAGCGCTGGTTCTGATCCAGGTTCTGCGATCGATTGTCTTTGCCATATCTTTAAATTTAATATATATGTTAGCCTTTAATATTATTTGCCGGGTAGCTTACCCGCTGCTCTGTTACTCTTGCATGAACGGCGGCAACAACGCTCCGTGCCGACTCAAAAGCCCCTGCCATCCATGCGTTTAAGTAGGTTAAATGTTCTCCCGCAAAGTATACCTGCTTTTCGGGCTTTAACAGCACCGGGTAATAGTTTTTACGTGTATCGGTGTCATACTCTGCCCAGCCGCCTAAATTATATTTGGTATTGTGCCAGCTAACCGAAAAAGACCGCTCAAACTCTTTATCATACTGCGGATGGATCAACCTGCCTTTTTGCAGCGCCAGTTGCTCGCGGTCGGCATAGCTCAATTTGCCTGTATTGTGAGCCTTTTCCTCAAAATTGTAATACCCTATCAGAATGCCTTTTTTACCCAGATAATCATTTGAGGGATAAAATATCTGCGTAAGCTCGTTATTGGTATGGGTTATACCGCCATAGATCTGGTCATCCTCTTCCCAAAAACGGCGCTTAAATTGCAGACCTATTTTGCCCGTTTTTATATAGGCAATGTAATCAATGGCGCGACTAACATCGCCCGAAAAATTAGTATTGATATTGCTGAGAACAGGCAAGGGAATAGTGCAGATACACAAATCGCCCTGCAATTCATGTTGCCCTAACGCGTCTTTATAGCTTACTTTAACGCCCTCGGTTAGGTTGGTGATAGCGGTAACTTCTGCACCTAATTTTAGCTGGTTTACAACTTTGGCCTGTAAGGCCTTGGCAATGTTATCCATACCACCCACCGCCTGGAACATCGTCATTTGTAGTTCGTAAGTATATTCTGCCACGTTATAAAAATCCGGGTCAAGCAAACCCGAATGTAACATATCAGCCAGTTTATTGGCATCTGCTACCCTGCCAGATTGTGCCCCTGCGCCCGGCGCTTCTGTATACCCCCGCCTAGCCGATGCTTTGTACAGCTTATCAATATCCAAACCACCTTCGGCAGCCAGGTACATCATCACCTTCTCAACATCTTCTTTGGTAAGCGCGGCGTTTAATCCGCTCTTGTCTATGCTTTTTGACAGCATTTCGGCCATGTAACCGCGCATATCGTTGTGCACTTCGCGCGCCCGTATTTTTTTGTTGGATAAACGCCCCTTACCTTCAGCAAAGTAGTAAGCGCCTTCGTTCACGTTGTTGTAAACCTGAATGGGCACGCCCAATTCTTTACAATAATGCAGGGTAAGTTTATGATGATGAGGAATACGGGATGGGCCCGCATTAAAATAAAGGCCGGGATCAAATTCTGCCGTTGCAGTGGGCCTGTCAATCTCAGTATTGGTGCTGCCGTTACGGATACTGAAACAGCGACCACCCGCGCGTTTGCGGGCCTCTAAAATAGTGCAGTTATAACCTAGTTTGGTGAGTTCGTAGGCGCAGGTCATGCCTGCAAGGCCGCCGCCTAAAATAATTATCTTTTTGCCGTTACCGTTGCCCGGCAGATCTAACGCGTGAGCCTCGGATGATTTTAACATACCCAAGGCAAGCATAGCCGGATATGCCGCCCCAGCAAGCATAGCGCCTTTATTTAAGAAATTTCGCCTGGTAAATTTTTCCAATTTATGCAGCTTTATCAGGAAGTTTTCAGTTAACTAAAATGCTTGTGGCATTTATAACGGGAAATTAAGAAAAAAGAGGGATAAAGCGAAATTGTGGGAAATAATCATAGTTATCGGAGTGGTTTGGTAGGAGGATGGAAATTCGTATATTTCTATTCACATGAAATACCCTATTAGCTACAGCCAACTTAGAGACGATCTCGAATATTACACAGAAGTAGTTGCCCTGCATAATGAGGCAACTGAATACCTAACAGGGTTTAAGTGGTGTAAAAAAATACTGAATACCAATTTATATTTAAATCTTGGGGCCGTTTTATGCGTTTTTGTTTTTGAAATAGAGAATGCTGCCAGCAGTAGCGATAATTATCTTTGGGTAATTGTAGGTGATTTACCCGCCATGTATCTGGATATACATGGTCCCAAAACTATAAAAGAGGCGTTAAAGTATTATATAAGTTTAGCGAGCGGTTGGATATATAAGGTCAAAGCAGGAAAACCATTAGATGACTGCTATCCGTTTAAGGCGATACAGACGACTGAAATTGCAAATATTTTTCAGAACAAAATATCTTTTTTAAGAAATAATGTGATGCCAGAATTAGAAGAAATAGCATTATCGCTATGATACTCGCAAAGTTGATGAGGTGGTTATATCAGCCACAACTGAAATGTAAATATTTTTAAAATATTTTCCCGCGCCAGTCGTCTACACCATATGTATCCAATTTTATTAGCACTCCACTCCTTAACCCGCTGGCTGATATTGGGCAGTTTGCTTTTTGCCATTTTTTGGAGTTACCGGGGTTGGCTATTCAATAAACCTTACCTAAAGTTTGATAATTCTGTACGGCATATCACCGCAACAGTAGCGCATGTGCAGTTGGTATTAGGCATCTGCCTCTACTTTATCAGCCCCATTGTGGCCTATTTTCTGCATAACTTTAGTACCGCAGTCCACGAGCGCACCATCCGCTTTTTTGGTATGGAGCATATATTTATGATGCTGATAGGCATAACCGTTATTACAATAGGTTCTGTTAAAGCTAAGCGAAAACAAACAGATAAGGAAAAGTTTAAAACAATGGCTATCTGGTTTACAATAGCCTTGCTCATTATTTTGAGCTCGATACCGTGGTCGTTTTCGCCGCTGATAAGCAGGCCTAATTTTAGGGGGTTTTAAGCCTTTTATCCGGCAAAGACGACCAATCGTGTTCTATGTTGGTCATCAATAATGCATTGTCAAACTTAACCGATCCTTTTGGAAACATCTTTTCGTTTTCAAAAAAGCTTGATTTAACACTCAGCACATCAAGCGGCTTTACTTCCCAGCTGTACGCTTTCAGTAACAAACCATCATATTTACCGGCGTTAGGTGAATACCCGGAAGAACCGGTTTTAAAAAATGCGGAAGCGGTAGGCAGGTCATTAAATATGGAATCGGGCGGAAAATTCTCAGCAATCCTAGCATTGATGGAAACAATAGTATCATCAGAACTGGTGAAAGCGACGTTATAATTACTGTCATGCTCATCTACATCAAAACGCGCCCGGTAATGACGGCCCGGAAATAACCTTCCCCCAACCAGCGCGTTAAACCGCGATGATGTATCGCGCCGTGGTATGTAAACACCTTCCTTTAACTCGCCGTTGTCCGTCCATTGCACAGCTACGCGGTGCGCGCCGTTCTCTGAACCTACGCCAATAAAAGCCGGAAATCCTTTCGGTCGCACATTTTTAAGCCTTATCAAACAAATGCCAACAATCGCTTTTCCGTTTACAAGTTTCGGACTAAATGGCGCAGGGATCATGGCCATTGCGATTTCCGGTTCAACTGTGAAATTCACCAGGATGCGCCGGTCAATTATGCCCGTAATGGTTGGAATCTTCATTTTATTAATAATTTTTTATAACAGTGACTGGGCACTGTGGATATATCCTTTACGTAGTCGGCGCTGGCTGTTTGAGCCTGCCCAAAGCCAATAACCACCCCAAACCTATCACAAAATAAACAGCCAAAGCCAGTGTTGAATTACGCATACTGCCTGTTAGCGACTCGATTAAACCAAAGCTGAATAATCCACCAACAATGGCTAATTTCTCTGTAACATCGTAAAAGCTAAAGAAAGAGGCCGTATCAGGTATATCCTGCGGCAAAAACTTGGAGTAAGTTGACCGGGACAGGGACTGTACACCACCCATTATAAGCCCCACCAATACAGCCAGCATATAAAACTGAGTTGACGTAGCAACAAAATACGCGCACATACAGGCAATTATCCATAAAACTATCACCCAGGTAAGCACCCTAACGTTTCCATATTTGTCGGATAGCCGCGACATCAAAAGAGCCCCGCCTATCGCCACAAACTGAATAATTAAAATGATCTGTATTAATGATGTGGTAGGCATTTTCAGTTCTTTTGCGGCAAACAGTGTGGCTACCAGCATAATGGTTTGCACACCCATGCTGTAGAAAAAGAACGCAGGCAGATAGCGTTTAAGCGTAGGCATTGTTTTTACTTTTTGCCACACTTTGCCTAATTCTATAAAACCGCCTTTAAGCATGTTGTGCGTATGTGCTTGCGCCAGGGGGCTGCCCTTTGGCAGTACTTTAAAAGGAATAAGGGCAAAACTGATCCACCATATGCCGACTAGTAAAAACGACAGTTGTGCGGCTCCTGATTTGCTTAAACCAAATGTATCTGGCGACAGAACAAAAACAAAGCAAATTATCTGTAGCAGCACACTGCCTACATAACCGTAGGTATAACCTTTGGCGCTTACTTTATCCTGCATATCCAAAGTGGCTATCTCTGGCAAATACGAATTATAAAACACGAAACTGCCGCAGTAGCCAATGGCCGCTATACCGAAGCATATCATACCGTACTCTAATCGCGAAGCATCAAAAAAATACAACCCGCAACAAGCCAGTGAACCCATAGCTGTAAAAAACTGCATGAATATCTTTTTGTTGCCCCGATAGTCGGCAATTGAGGTGAGTACAGGCAGCATAACAGCGATGATCATATAGGCGGCTGCAAGTGTATAGTCTGACAATGCAGTATTTACAAAGCTTCTACCAAAAAACTGCACACGATCGCCATTGGCAGCATTGGCTGTGATACCTACATAGTACGCCGGAAATACAGTAGATGTAATCACCAAATTATAGGCCGAGTTGGCCCAGTCGAACATGGCCCAGGCGCGTATTGTTTTTTTGTCGTTTTTAGCGGTCATGGTGGTTAAAGGTATGCAAATGTACAGTTTGTACATCAACAAAAAAGGCTTCCGATAAATCGGAAGCCTTAGTCTATGTAGTAAATAGAAATTACTTTGTAAAATGACCGATGATTAAACTGGCCAGCTCAACACCAATACGTTCCTGCGCTTCGTTAGTAGCAGCGCCGATATGCGGTGTTAACGAAATTTTAGGGTGTGTAATGATCTGGGCACGTGGTGTAGGCTCGTTATCAAAAACGTCTAACGCCGCGAAAGATACATGGCCGCTGTTCAAAGCATCAACCAATGCCAGCTCGTCGATCAAACCACCGCGTGAGCAGTTAACCAAACCAACGCCTTTTTTCAATTGCGTTAGCTCCTCAGCTCCTAAAAGTGCCTTATCTACAAACGGAGTATGTAAAGTTATGAAGTCAGCAGTTTTGATGATCTCATCTAAAGTAGCGGTTTTAACAGTTACGTTTACTTTGGTGCTGCCGGTGCCTAATGTAATCTCTACTTCCGGATTGAAAGGAAAAAGATCATAAGCAATTACGTCCATACCAACTCCAATGGCGATTTTAGCTACCTCGCGACCGATACGGCCAAAACCAACAATACCTAATGTACGGCCACGCAGCTCAACGCCTTTGGCATAAGCTTTTTTCAGATCGTTAAATTTGGTATTGCCTTCAACAGGCATTTTGCGGTTGCTGTCCTGTAAAAATCTGACACCGGTAAAAAGGTGACTAAACACCAGTTCTGCAACTGATAATGAGGATGAAGCCGGCGTATTGTAAACACCAATGCCTTTTTCTTTAGCGTATTCAACATCAATGTTGTCAACACCTACCCCACCGCGACCGATCAATTTCAAATTCGGGCAGGCATCAATTAACGCTTTGCGCACTTTGGTAGCACTGCGTACGGTAATGGCATCGTAGTTCTGTAATTTAACTGGCAGCTCATCCTGAGGGATATTATTGGTATCCACCTCAAAACCTGCATCCTCTAACATTTTTTTACCGATGGGATCAATACCATCGTTAGCTAATATTTTGATCATCTTATTTAGTCATTAGTCATTAAGTCATTAGTCATTGGATCACCGTCAAACCAATGACAAATGACCATTGACCAATAAACAAATTATTTATTCTTCTCTGCAAACTCCTGCATGGCATCAATCAGCACGTATACGCTGTTAATAGAAAGCGCGTTGTAAATTGACGCACGGAAACCGCCTACACTGCGGTGACCTTTAATGCCTATAATTTCTCTTTCATCGCAAAGTTTTAGGAACGCTTTTTCGTGTTCCGGGTTTTCCATCACAAAGCACACATTCATGTTTGAACGGTCCTCGGTTGCACAAACCGGTTTAAAGAATGGATTACGCTCAATCTCATCATAAAGAACTTTAGCTTTAGCTTCGTTCTCTTTCTGAATTGCAGCAACGCCACCTTTTGATTTTACCCAGTTTAACGTAAGCATTGAAACGTATATAGCAAACACCGGAGGGGTATTGTACATAGAGCCATTTTCAATCTGAATTTTGTAATCCAGCATAGCCGGGATTTTGCGGTCTATCTTGCCTAACAAATCATCTTTTACAATAACCAGGGTTGTACCTGCAGGGCCCATGTTTTTCTGTGCACCAGCATAGATCAAACCAAAATCGGCAACATTAATAGTGCGACTGAAAATATCAGATGACATATCGCAAATAACAGGTATTGGCGATGCCGGGAACTGATGTAACTGTGTGCCGTAAATAGTGTTGTTTGATGTTAAATGAAGGTAAGCTGCGTCTGCAGGCACTTTATAATCTTTTGGAATATAAGTAAAGTTGCTTTCTTTAGAAGTAGCAATAACATCAACCCCGCCAAAATATTTAGCCTCTTTTATTGCCTTGTTTGCCCACACGCCCGATTCTACAAAGGCTGCTTTTGCATCTGCGGCTAACAGATTATAGGGCACCATAGCAAACTGTGTGCTGGCACCGCCTTGTAAAAACAATACTGAATAACCTTTCGGAACTTGCAATAATTCTTTTACTAGTTTAACGGCTTCATCCAATACCGCCTCAAACTCAGGCGAACGGTGAGAGATCTCTAAGATAGAAAGGCCTATTCCGTTAAAATCAACTACTGCCGCGGCAGCTTGCTTTAAAACTTCGTGTGGTAAAATGCCGGGACCGGCACCAAAATTATGTTTCATATGATTTGAAATTGGTATCTCAACAAAATACAGAATTGACAACTTTGTATTTTGGTGTGGCAAAGGTAATTAATCTGACAAAATATATAGACATTATTTACATTAACTTTAAAAAAATAGAACTTAATAATAATAAAGGCTTTTATTGAAAATTTTTCAATATTAACACTTTACCTATCAGGAAGCATTATAAAGATTGTAACTTTTTGGGGTGTTTTAGTGTAGATATAACGGCCGACGGGCTGGCCGACGAAAACACAGCGCTGCCGGCAACCAGCACATTAGCGCCTGCATCAATCAATTTTTGTGCATTGTTGCTATCAACACCGCCATCAATCTCAATAAAAAGAGCGCGGTTAACCTGCTCGCTTAAAACTTTTACCTGTTTTACTTTTTTGTAAGTATTGTCAATAAAATGCTGACCACCAAAGCCGGGATTTACAGACATAATTAGTACAAGGTCTACATCTGCAATAATATCCTCTAAAACATTTACCGGTGTATGCGGATTGATGGCTACCCCTGCCCTGCAGCCCAATTCTTTTATTACCTGGATGGTTCTGTGCAAATGCGGACATGCTTCATAATGCACTGTAATTCCGGCCGCGCCGGCATCTTTAAAAGCTTTAAGGTAGCGTTCGGGCTCAACTATCATCAGGTGTACATCCAATGGCTTTTGTGCGTGCTTTTTAACAGCGTTAATAACCGGGAAACCAAATGATATATTGGGTACAAACTCGCCATCCATAACATCAACATGTATCCAGTCAGCTTCGCTGTTATTGATCAATTCAATGTCACGTTGAAGGTTGCCGAAATCGGCAGCGAGGATAGATGGGGAGATTAGATGGGTCATGTGGTAAAAATAGCAATTTCTAAATCACCTGTAAACATAATTTTCAAACGCGTTATTTAGAAAAAGTCTAAATAAAATTTGGAAAGCCGCCAAAAGCTTTCTTTCTTTGTCGCTATTTAGAATTAATCTTATTAAAAATGAAGCAGCTATTTACCTTTATTATTACAATTTTACTTTCGGGGAGTTTATACGCCCAAAAAAACGGCAGTATAACAGGCACCGTAACAACTAGTGACGGTGGTGTTGCCGGCATGGTTTCTGTTAAGCTTGCGGGTACATCATATGGTGCGGTTAGTAATGACGATGGCGTTTATACAATTCATAACGTAAAACCGGGCACTTATACCGTTACAGTAAGCGCCGTGGGTTTAATTACCCAAATAAAACAAGCAGTAGTTGCAAGTGAAGCTATCACTGTAAATTTTTCGCTTAACGAAAATAAAACACAATTGCAGGAGGTATTGGTGAGCGCCAGCAACAGGTCAACCAAAGTTGATAACCCATCCCCTTCCTTACGTTTGCAGGGGCCATTGTTGGAGCAGCCTCAAAATATACAGTCGGTTTCGGCATATGCCCTGCAGCAGCAACAGGTGATCAGCATGAGTGATGGCGTTATACGTAACGTGAGCGGGGCAATGCGTTTGGAGCACTGGGGCGATCTGTATACCAATATAGTTATGCGCGGATCGCAGATACAGGCTTTCCGTAATGGGTTTAACGTGGTTAGCTCTTTTTGGGGCCCATTAACCGAGGATGTAAGTATTATAGATCATATTGAGTTTGTTAAGGGCCCGGCAGGTTTTATGGTATCAAATGGCGAATCGGCTGGTTTATATAATGTTGTAACCAAAAAACCAACCGGGCAAAACCGCGGGCAGTTTAATTTTACTACCGGCAGCTATGGCCTTTACCGTGCAGACCTTGATCTGGAAGGTAAATTAAGCAAGGACGGAAAATTGCTTTACCGTATTAACCTGGCCGGGCAAAATAAAGGTACACACAGGGCCTTTGAGTATAATAACCGTTACACTATAGCGCCGGTAATCTCTTATCAGGTATCAGACAAAACCAAACTTACTTTTGAGTACACCTTACAAAAGGCTAAAATGTCTGACGTTGGATCATTTTATGTATTCAGTACAAAAGGCTATGCGTCTTTACCCGTTAATTTCACCATGTACAACCCGGGTATTGAGCCAACTAATATAAACGACCACAGTTTATTATTAAACCTTACACATAGGTTAAACAGCAAATGGCAGTTAACTACGCAGGCAGCATATTTTAATTATAAACAAATTGGATCGTCAATGTGGCCTAACGCTGTAAACGAAGACAATACTGCTATACGTGCAGTTGGTATTTGGGACGCTAAAAGTGAAATGACTATGATGCAGGCATTTTTAACCGGCACCGAATACACAGGCAGCATTAGACACAGACTACTGGGTGGCGTTGACATTGGTTCTAAAAATTACATGGCAGATTGGGGTCAATCGCACGAGTTGGACGCGGCAGGTAGTGAATTTAATTTAGATGCGCCAACTTATGGCGTACCATCTAACGGCTATCCAAAGTTTGACAGGGTGACCAACCTTGAAGCACGTGCAGTTACGGCAGGTGGCTTAATTAATCAGCGTTACTCAAGCTTGTATGCTCAGGACGAGTTAGGTTTTTTTGATAGCAAAGTAAGGCTTACGCTGGCTGGCCGTTATACCTACTTAAGCCAGGCTGAATGGGGTGACGATGCTATAGAAGCTAAAAAGTTTTCTCCGCGCGTTGGTTTAAGCGTAACGCTGGCCGAAGGGCTGGCTGTTTATGGCCTGTATGACCAAACTTTTCTTCCACAGGCAGCGGCTAACCTGGTTGATGGTGGCAACGTTAAACCTATTACCGGCAATACGCTTGATTTTGGTATAAAAAAGGACTGGTTTGATGGTAAATGGAGCTCGAGTTTAACTGTATACAGAATGCTGCGTAATAACGAAGCTTCGGCCACCGCCAACAGTACCCCCCAAAATCCCGAAAGCTTTTTACTTGGCCAACGCAGATCACAAGGTATAGAGTTTGATGTTCGTGGCGAACTGATATCAGGTTTAACACTTACAGCTAATTATGCTTTGACTGATTCGCGCGTAAGCAAAGTTGGCTCAAGTATATACGCGCAAGAAGCTGGGATTGCAGTTGGCGACCGAGTACCCAGCTATGCTAAACACACAGCAAACGCGTGGCTAAGTTATAAAATGCAGCAGGGCGCGTTAAAAGGCGTTGGCGTTCAAGGTGGTTTTAGCTTGCTTACCGACAGAATTAGCGACAGCTGGAGCGTTAATAAAGTTAAGCTGGCTGATTATTATAAGTTTGATGGTGGCTTGTTCTGGAGCGATAACAAAACTACCGTAACGCTTAATGCTTTCAATATATTTAACAAATACCTGTATTCGGGCTCATACTACGAATGGCTTAAGGCATACTACTGGCAAACAGAATCGCCACGTGCTTACAGGTTAAGCGTATCTTACAAGTTTTAATAAATATCTCTGTAATAGAAAAGACCACGGTGCATTTTGCATCGTGGTCTTTTCTATTATATGTTGAAAACGCTAATCGCAGTTCAATAACAATTCATAGTATTTTTTCATCAGTACCAGATCATAACTAACCAACGAATTATAAGCTTCGTTAACCAGTTCTGATAAAATAGACACACCTAGCTGCCCTCCCCCATTGGGAATAGCTTCATAGTAAGCTATTAATTCTTTAACCCGGATAATTTCATACAATAACGCCTGAACAAGGTCGGCCTCCGGGCCTGTAGCCTTCCCTGAACTGTTGTTGTTGTTAAGAAAATCCAACGGGTCCATTGGAGTGGATGTCATTTAAAATTTTGGATCGGATGTAATATTGGCTTAAACAATTAACTCTTAGCTATAGCAAGTCAAAAATTAAGGTTTTGTTTTAACTTTTTAAAAAAAATAATGTTTAAACAACAAAAGCCTCATTGCTAAGGCCTTTGTTGCATATAAAAATCACAAATTGTTAAAAATGTTATTGTTGAGGTGCCGGTTTAGGCAACAAAGCTTTACGCGAAAGCTTAAATTTACCTTGTTTATCAATATCCAGCAATTTTACGCGTACTTCATCACCTATCTCAAATATACCGTCCATCGTTTCAAAACGTTTGTGGTCAATTTCTGAGATGTGTAACAAACCATCTTTACCCGGCATAATCTCTACAAATGCGCCAAATGGCATAATTGATTTTACTTTGCCTTCGTAAATTTCACCTATCTCCGGTTTTGAAGCGATAGCTCTTATACGGCTAACAGCCTTATCAATTGCTTCTTTGTTATCAGCAAATATCTGAACGATACCCTGGTTGCCAACTTCTTCAATGTTGATGTTAGCGCCGGTTTCGCGTTGCATTTCCTGAATGATCTTACCACCGGGCCCAATTACAGCACCAATAAATTCTTTATCAATTTTAAGGGTGATGATACGTGGCGCATGTGGTTTAAAGTCCTCGCGAGAAGTGGTTAATGTTTTAGCCATTTCGCCAAGGATATGTAAACGACCATCTTTAGCCTGGTTTAACGCGTTGGTTAAAACTTCGTATGATAAGCCGTTGATCTTAAGGTCCATTTGCACAGCAACTATACCATTTTTGGTACCTGTTACTTTAAAGTCCATATCACCCAGGTGATCCTCATCACCTAAAATATCAGAAAGGATAGCATATTTAGTACCCATTTCATTAGTGATAAGGCCCATCGCGATACCTGATACCGGGTTGGTGATCTTAATACCGGCATCCATCAGCGCCAATGTGCCGGCACAAACCGTAGCCATTGATGATGAACCGTTTGATTCTAAGATATCAGAAACGATACGGATAGTGTATGGATTCTCGTCAGCCTCAGGCAGTACTTGTTTCAATGAACGCATAGCAAGGTTACCGTGGCCAATTTCGCGGCGACCAGCGCCTCTGTTTGGACGAACCTCGCCGGTTGAGAAACCTGGGAAGTTATAGTGTAACAAGAATTTTTGATAGCCATTAATGAACGCGCCATCAATCATTTGCTCATCATCCTTAGCACCTAAGGTAACAGTGGTTAATGATTGTGTTTCGCCACGCGTAAATACTGCCGAACCGTGAGCAGAAGGTAAATAACCAACTTCGCTCCATATTGGGCGTATTTGTGTAGTAGTACGGCCATCTAAACGTTTACCTTCATCTAATACCAGGTTACGGATAGCATCATACTCTACATCATGGTAGTATTTTTTAGCAAGGAACTTGGTGATATCATCTATCTCGCCTAAAGTTGCTATGTACTCGTCGCGTACAGCTTTGAATTTAGCACCACGCTCGTCTTTACCAGAAGCTTCGCCTGCAATAGCATAAACCTGATCATAAGTAGCAGCGTAGATAGCTTTTTTAAGCTCCTCGTTACTGTGCTCATGGCTGTAAGTACGTTTCTCGGTTTTACCGGTTTCAATAGTTAACTCTTTTTGAGCTAAACATTGTATTTTAATTGCGGTGTGAGCAAATTTAATTGCTTCAACCAGTTCTTCTTCCTGGATCTCTTTTGATTCGCCTTCCACCATGTTGATGTCGTGCTCAGAACCTGCTACTATAAACTCTAAAGTAGCGTTAGCTAACTGGCTTAGGGTTGGGTTAATAACCAACTGTCCGTCAACTTTAGCAACGCGAACTTCTGATATAGGGCCGTTGAAAGGAATATCAGAAACTGATAATGCTGCTGATGCCGCCAAACCTGCCAGGCAATCAGGCATAATATCTTTATCAGCTGATATTAGGCTGATCATTACTTGTGTGTCAGCATGGTAATCTTCAGGGAATAACGGGCGTAAAGCGCGGTCAACCAAACGAGAGATCAAAACCTCATAGTCTGATAAACGAGCCTCGCGGCGTAAAAATCCACCCGGGATACGGCCTGTAGCCGCGTATTTTTCCTGATAATCAACAGAAAGCGGCAGAAAATCAACGCCTTCTTTAGCATCTTTGGATGATACAACCGTAGCTAATAACATGGTGTCGCCCATTTTAATAACTACTGATCCATCAGCCTGTTTAGCCAGTTTGCCGGTTTCGATCTCAATGGTGCGTCCATCGCCCAGATCAATAACCTTTTTAATTACATTTAAACTCATCTTGTTTTCGTTGTGATACGCTTTTCATCTTTTAGAGCGCACCGGTTTTTATTGTGTGTATTATTTTTATCAGAAAGTAAAAAAGCCATCCCCTAATTTGGGACGGCTTTTTTTGAAAACACTTTAAGCTTACTTGATGATATCCCTAAGCTGTAAAGCTTTGATGATAGCACGGTATCTTGAAATATCTTTTTTGTATAAGTAAGCCAACAATCCGCGGCGTTTACCTACTAATTTTTGCAGTGATAACTGGGTTGAAAAATCATGTTTGTTCTTTTTCAAGTGACCGGTTAAATGTGCAATGCGGTAAGTGAATAATGCTACCTGACCTTCGGTTGAACCTGTATCAGTTGCACCCTTACCATGTTTTGCGAAAATCTCTGCTTTCGCTTCGTTACTTAAATACATTACCTGAATAATATTAAAGCTGTTAAATATTTTTGTTAATAGTGGGTGCAAAGGTAAGTGTTTGCTTAGATATATACAACAGTTTATTATTTCGAATTTGGGATATTCTATTTCGGATTTTATTTTTCTTTACAACACATAATCACCCGCTTTGCCGTAATTTATTAATTGTCTTATGCCTGTGCTTGATATATGCTCAAATTCCATATCGCAGAAAACAGCTATTACCTGTATTTTTTTATCACTTAACTCCTGCAAATAGCGATATTGATTAAGTTCATATTGCAGGTCAGATCCATTACGCAAACCGCGTATAACTGTTACCTCATAATTAAGGCTGTCTATAAAATCCGTCAGCAAACCCTCGTATGTTGTGGTTTGCCTGAACTCTAACGCCTCGGGCAGGTCATATGTACTTTTATCCTTTCCCGGGTTAACGCCACGTGCAATGATCACCTTATCGAATATCTGTTCGGCTTTTTGAAGTATATTGTAATGCCCTTTATGAAAGGGGTTGAAACTACCCGGGTAAACAGCAATCTTAGGTTTGTGATTGCTTACATAAGCAATCAGGTTATCCAATGCAGGATTACTAACTTCTTTCTTCAGGGATTCAAGAACTTCAATACGTTTCTCCCTGTAAACAGCAAAGTCTACAAACTGAAACTCCTTAAATATTTGTTGCTCATACACAAGTAGCTTATCAAACGGCTGGCGCAGTATATTCAAATCTACCTCGCAAAATATGCGCGACAACTCACTGTCCGGTTGATGCGTTTTGGTATCCAGAATAATTTGCACTACAGCATCCCTAACAGCTTCATCGCCTTTAAAAATACTTTTGAAATATGCCGCGGAATCTTCTTCGTTTGTAGCGGAACGCGGGTCATAAATTATATCATGAAACACAGTGGCTAATAAAAGGATATCGTTGTCACCATAACCCCGCTGATGCAATTGTGTGCAAATATCATCCAGATGTGCTAATGTGTGATAAAAACGATGAGGTTCACGGTAATAATCGAGTATGCTTCCATCAAAACCTAAACTAAGCAGCCGGTTTTTGTAATCTGTTATCTTCATTTTGATTTAATGCTAATGTATTACAATTAGGTACTGCTTTTTGCAAAACGCTTGCTTTTTATAAACAACGAAGCCATCAACGCACCCAAAAAACCTAACCCAGCCGAAATGCGCATTATTCCCGCGTAAGCGTTAATAAAACTGTCGTTATAATAAGTTTCAATTATTTTTTTTTGTTGGGATGGTATTAAGGCAGGCACTTTAGCATCGCCCAGATCAGCTGCCTGCTTAATTACTTGTTCTTTTTGCTGCGGATGTAACGCTATCTGGTCTAGTTGTTTGGTTAGCGTAGAAGTAAAGAACAAAACAGCCAATGCGCCAAATATCGCGTTAGCAAATACACCCGAAATACGTGTCATAGCGTTATTAACGCCGGATGCCGTACCCGAAAAGTGATCGCTCACCGAACCCATAACCGCGGCGGTTAGCGGCGCTACCGTAAGCGACATGCCGAAGCCCAGCACGAATATGCCCGGAAAAAAAGTCGTCCAATAATCAGAAGGGCCATCTGTTTGTTTAACAAACGATAGTAAAAGCAAGCCTATACCTGTTAGTGCAGGTCCGCCGGTTAAAAACCATTTCGGGCCGTATTTATCGGCAAGGCTACCGGCATAACGTGCAACCGTAACCATCAGTATGGTAAATGGCAAAAAAGTTAAACCCGACTGCAATTGACTATAACCCTGCACCTGTACCAGATTAAGCGAGAGAAAAAGCATACCCGCACCCAAACCGGCATACAAAAAGAAGGTAAGCAGGTTAACCCCGGTAAAAACCGCATTTTTAAACAAGCCAAGCGGCATCATAGGGTGTTGGCTTTTCATTTCAATAATGATGAATATGATCAAAAACAGCAGCCCACCCGCCAAAGAACCATAGCTTTGAAAATGAGCAAACCCAACCGCCGGTATCCGCAAAAAGCCGAAGGTGAGTAAAGCCAGTGCCAATGCTATGGTAACAGCGCCCGGAAAATCCAGTTTTTTGTCGGCATCATCATCTCGTGTTTCATCAACCTTAAAAGCAAGCATTATAAAGGCAGCCACGCCAATGGGCACGTTGATAAAAAATATATAACGCCATAAACCGGCATCGGCAAGCGCGCCGCCCAATACTGGCCCACCCATGGTTACTACCGTTGTAAAGGCAGACCATGTACCGATGGCTTTACCCCTTTCTTTAGCGTTGATGGCTGATGATATTAGTGATAAGCTGCCGGGAATCATGAATGCGCCGCCTATGCCTTGTATGGCCCGGCAAATTATCAGCATGGTTACGCTGCCCGATACGCCACATGCTGCCGAGCCAATAATAAACAATATTATGCCGCCCATAAACACTTTTTTGCGGCCCAACTTATCGCCCATGGCCCCTCCTATTAATATTAACGAGGCCAGCATTAACAGATATGAGTTTAGCACCCAGAAAAGATCAGCACCTGATGCTTTAAGGCTTTTTTGCAAGGCAGGCAGCACTACGTTTAAAGCGGTACCATCTATAAACGCCATTGCGGAAGCCAGTATGGTGGCAACCATTACCCATTTACCTTTTGCGCTGCTTAATGATACTGTAGCCATAATTGCATAAGCTTACTATAAAGGTAAGTTTTAAGACCAGAAACAACAAAAGCCATTTGCGTAATACAAATGGCTTTGCCTGGTTTAATACCTGATAGTTTTTAAGCGTTGGCTTCCGCGTATTTTTTAAAATTGTTCAATATCATTTGCCAGCCGCCTTGTTGCATTTCAATCGAATTCTGGCTTTCCGGCTCAAAAGTTTCTTCAATGTCGGTGGTGTCGCCTTCGCCGGTAAATTTAACCCACACTTTGCGGCCGTCGCCCATGGTGTAGTTTATAACCGAGTTTTCCTGTACATCAGTATACTCGCCACCAAAATCAAAGCTAAAACTGCCATCTTTAGCAGCCATTGTAGTTTTAAAAATACCGCCGGTGCGAAAATCGTTTTCTGCAAATGGCGCGTGCCAGTCATCAGATGCGAAAGCCCAGCCTTTTATATGCTCTGGTTCGTTCCAAAATTTCCATACTTTTTCTACAGGTGCGTTAACTGTGGCTGTTACGGTGATTGTTTTTTGTGCGGTTTCCATTTCTTATAATTTTATGTCGTGATTTTTGATTTGTATACCACAAATATAGACAGCACAGTCTAAAACAGGCACGGGTAAAAAGGACAAAAATGGGGGTTAAATGGCCACAGCTTGATAATGCTCAACAACCGGGAAAGGATGATAATAATGATGCAGCAGTTTTTTCCACGGCTCATATACTGCTGATTGTCTGAAACCCACAGTATGCGCCTCCAAACTCTCCCACTCTACCAACAGCAAATATTTACTGTTTTGCTCCAGGCATTTTTGCAGACTATGCTTTAGATACCCAGGTATGGAGCTAATGTATTGCCCGGCTATTTTAAAATCCTTCTCAAAATCTTCTTCCTTACCCGGCAACACATATAATACGGCTGTTTCAAGCACCATGGCGCGATGTCCCTTCTATTAATTCGCCGTAAAAATCCGAAACAGTCATTCCGGCAGCGCGTACCTGCTGCGGTATCAGGCTGTTTAATGATTGGCCCGGCGTTGTGTTAACTTCAATAAAGTAAAAATGATCTGTACCCTCTTGTAAAATAAAGTCAACACGCACCATGCCACGGCAATTAAGGCGCTGATAAACTTCAGTAACTATCATGGCAATTTGCTCCGTTTTCATCACAGGCAAATCGGCCGGCGTTATTTCTTCTGATACACCGGGGGTATATTTGGCCTCGTAATCAAAAAAATCTTTTGAGCTGATGATCTCTGTTATAGGCAAAACGGTGATCTTACCGCGCAGGTGCACAATGCCTACGCTAAACTCGCGCCCTTTTATAAACTCCTCCACCAGTATCTGGTCGTCTTCGTTAAAAGCTTTATCAACGGCATTGCTTAAACCGTTAACTTTATAAACTTTGCTCATACCAACGCTGCTGCCGCCATTGTTGGGTTTAACAAATAACGGAAATTTTAAAGTTGCAACTACCGAAGCAATATCATGCGGATCGCGCTTTTTTAGCTTGACAGAACTGGCGATATGCAGATCGTGTATACCATGCACAATGGCTTTGGTATAAGCCTTGTTCATGCTAATGGCCGATGTTGTAACATCGCAGGTATTGTAAGGCATGCCTATCAGGTCAAAATAACCTTGAAGTTTACCGTCCTCGCCCGGTGTGCCATGTATGGTTATAAAAGCGAAATCAAATTTTACTTTTTCGCCGTTTAAAACTATGCTGAAATCGTTTTTATCAATATCAACCCCATTGGCACCATCGTCATAAAACCACCTGTTGCGATCTATTAAAATGGTGTAAACTTTATAATTAGCTGGATCAAGATTTGCCGCTATATTTTTTGCGCTGTTTATTGAAACTTCGTATTCGCCGGTAAAACCGCCGGCCAGTAGCGCTATGTTTTTTATTGCCATATACCGCCAAATATAAAAAAATTTAAAACCCAACAGTTTAAAATAAACACGTTTTAAGCAGCACTTATTAAAAGCAGCGTGTGCCTAATTTTAGCCCGCGCTGAGTAGTAATTTCAAAAATTTACCTATGTTTGATAGCCCTTACAGGCAAAACAAATATTTGGCGAGATGAAGAAATTATTAGCCTATCTTAAAACCGGCTCTTTTCGTAAAACGGCATTATTTGCCATTGGTTCGGTAATAGCTGTTGTTTTAATAGCGTTTTTTAGTTTAGGTTATTATACTGACCACGGTACAGGGGTACCTGTTCCGCCATTAACCGGAATGGATATAGCGCGGGCGGTAAATACGCTGGAAGAGCAGGGTTTTGATTTCCATGTAGATACTATTTATTTAGGCGATAAAGCGCCGGGCACTATAGTGCAGCAGGACCCTGATGCCGGAACACTTGTTAAAGAGGGGCGCGTGATTTATCTTACCATGGTTGCCATGCAGGCCCCATTGGTTGATATGCCCGATATTGAACAAAAACTGTATGTTACGGCCCTATCTATGCTTACCAACGCGGGCTTAAAAATTGGTGACACCATCTACCGGTCTGACATTGCACGAGATATGGTGCTGGAGGTTAAGTTAAGCGGACAGACCATAAGGTCGGGTACTAAAATACCTAAAGGATCGCGTCTTGACCTGGTTCTGGGTGATGGCAATGGCGCAAGTGAATTACCTATACCGGAAGTTGTAAACCTTTATCTGGATGAAGCCAGGATGGCTATTAAAGGTGCCGGGTTTACTTTAGGAAACATTATTTATCAAGGCAATATAACCGACTCATCCAGTTTGAAAGTAATAGAACAATTCCCGGCACCTACTGACTCGGTTAGCACCTCAAGCATAGGTACCCGTATTAATTTAACCGTAACACAGGGCTCTGCTGATGGAAATTAACGCAGCTGATTTTGTAAAATTAAACAGTCCCAATATCCTGGACGTGCGCGAGGCTATTGAGTTTCACACTTACAATATTGGCGGCAGCAATGTACCCCTGTCTGCTCTGATTGGAGATATTGATGCTGTAAATTACAACAAAACAGACGAGATAATTGTTATTTGCAAAGCCGGCATACGCAGCAAAACCGCGCAGGCTATATTAATGCAGAACGGCTATAGTAACGTAAAAAACTTAACCGGCGGCCTTTTAGCAATACAAAGGTTAACGCCATCCACTACAATTTAAACAATGGCAGAAAAAGCAACATCGGGTTCTTCATTTAAAAAGTTTATTATAGCGTTGGTAATTTTGGTAATTGTTGCCCTGGGGGGTACTGTGCTTTTTTACTATCTGAAATTTTTTGGTCCCAGCGTTACAGGCAACGAAGAATACCTTTACATACATACCGGAGAAGATTTCGACAGCGTTTATAAAACCATTCGCGAGAAGCAATTGGTAAAAGACAGCACTACCTTTTTATGGGCAGCGCAAAATATGAAATACCCTAACCGGGTTAAACCAGGCAGGTACCGGTTAAAAAAAGGCATGAGCAACCGCAGCCTTATCAATATGCTTGCATCAGGTTCGCAGGAGCCAGTGACATTCGCTTTCCAAAACTTTAGACTTAAAGAACAGTTTGCAGCATTTGCAGCCAGAAAACTTGAGCCCGATTCTGTAGCCTTTATCAGATTATTGGATTCTGCCGATTTTGTTAAACAATACGGCTTTACAACTGATGATGTTTATGTTGCCTTTATGCCCGATTCGTACGAGATATACTGGAATACAACCCCCGAAAAGCTGTTTAAAAAAATGTATACTCACTATCAGGAATTTTGGACAAAGGAGCGGGTAGAGAAAGCAAAAGAAATTAATCTGACACCTGTAGAGGTAAGTATTTTAGCTTCTATTGTTGATGCGGAAGCGTTAAAAGATGCTGAGATGCCAACCATAGCCGGCTTGTATCTTAACCGCCTTAAAAAAGGCATGAAACTTGAATCCGACCCTACGGTTATATTCGCCATGAATGATTTTACTATCCAACGCGTACTTAACCGCTATCTATCAGTACCGTCCCCTTATAATACTTATGCCAATACAGGCCTGCCCCCCGGCCCTATCATGATGCCATCTGTTAATGCCGTTAAAGCTGTTTTGGATTATAAACCCAGCAATTACATTTATATGTGTGCTAAGGAAGATTTTTCAGGCTCGCATAATTTTGCAGATAACATTAAAGATCATAACATAAACGCCAACAAATTCAGACAAGCGCTTAACGAGCGTAACATTAAAAAATAATGTTTGAGCATTCTACCAAAATACGGGTGCGCTATGGCGAAACCGACCAGATGGGTTACATGTATTACGGTAACTATGCAGAGTTTTTTGAGGTGGGCCGTGTTGAAATGCTGCGCAGCCTGGGTCTAACGTACTCCGGTATGGAAGCCAATGGCATAATGATGCCCGTAATGGAAATGAGCTGCAAGTACCTTAAACCTGCCCTTTACGATGAAGAGATAACCGTACGCGTTATAATGGACAAGATGCCGGGAGTTAAAATACACTTTAAATACGAGTTATTTAATGAAAAACAGGATCTTATTCACCTGGGCGAAACGCTGCTTTGCTTTGTAAAAATGGCTACCCTGCGCCCATGCCTGCCCGACAGCGAATTTTTAGAAAAGTTGAAGCCTTTTTTTAAGTAAATTAGCACTTAATGAGATGGGTACACCGGCTTCTTCTTAGGCACACGGAATTTTACCGGACTTTTGTCAGATACCTTAAGTCTTTAACACCGTCGTGGTTTGGGGGCATATCGGTTTACGTTATACTGGTATCACTTGTTAATGAATTTCTGGAAGAATCGTTACTAAACCGGGCATCGGCTTTGGCGTACAGTTTTATGCTGGCCTTGTTTCCGGCAACCATCTTTCTGTTTACCCTGATAGCCTACATACCCGTTAATGATTTTCAGGACACATTGCTTGAGTTGGTACAAACCGTTATTCCAACCAACGCTTACTTGGCTTTTCAAACCACTATAGAGGATATTATTAAAAACCAGAATGCCAGCCTGCTTTCTGTGGGTTTTATTACAGCCCTGTATTTTGCAACCAATGGCGTAGGAAATTTGATGCGGGCGTTTAACGACTCGTCCCTTATTCTGGAAAAGCGAACTTGGTTTAAAAGGCGAGCGGTAGCTACGTTACTTACTGTTATAATAAGTTTGGCCCTTCTGGCCTCAATAGTAGTTTTAATTGTGGGCCAAAACATTATAAGCAACATACAGCGGCAAATAGCAACTGAAAGTAGCTTTTGGATTTATCTGGTCACGCTTTCGCGCTGGATCATTATTATAGGCTTATTCTTTTTTAGTATATCTGTACTTTATAGATACGGCCCTGCCCACAAGCTAAGATGGAAATTTTTAAGCCCGGGTTCTGTTTTGGCAACAACGCTGGCGGTGTTAACCTCTATAGGCTTTACTTACTACATTAATAATTTTTCTTCCTACAACAAGATCTACGGATCAATAGGTACCCTTATTGTTGTAATGATATGGCTGTACCTAAATTCGCTGATTTTACTCATCGGATTTGAGTTAAATGCCAACATTGATCTGGCCAAACGCAACATAAAGGTGGTAAAACCACGCTATAACTCGTTCAGGAATAAAGAAATCAAGACGTAAATATCTGGCTGATTGTACGTTAAAACAATATTAAAAAAACTTAAAATCAAATTTGCCAATTCGCCCCGGATTTGTACTTTTGTCCCCGGAGAGTTGGCAGAGTGGTCGATTGCGGCAGTCTTGAAAACTGTTGACTGTAACAGGTCCTGGGGTTCGAATCCCTAACTCTCCGCCAAAAAAAATGAAACCCGACGAAAGTTGGGTTTTTTTGTTTTAGAGTTTTTCCTATTTCTAACACAAAATACCTAAACCTACGTTTTATGCCTGTCAACATAAGTTAACAATGCTTTTTTTACATTGCCACGCATTTTTACTGAAAGATTAAGAAACGAAACAGTATTAAAACTTATTTTTAGCTAATTTCTGAAGCACTATATGTTTGAAAATATTTTACACGTTGCCGGTTTAGGCAAAACTTACCAGAGCGCCGGGCGTACCTTAACAGTGCTTAATGATATAAATTTCTCAGTATCAGTAGGTTCTACCAACGCCATTGTGGGGCCATCCGGTAGTGGCAAAACCACGCTGCTGGGCCTTTGCGCCGGGCTCGACGGCAGTTCTGAAGGGGTGGTAGCGCTTAACGGCATTAATTTGAGCGAATTGAATGAGGATAAGCGTGCGCAGGTTAGAAACCAGCACGTAGGTTTTATTTTCCAAAACTTTCAGTTATTACCTACGCTTACTGCGCTTGAAAACGTAATGGTGCCTTTGGAGCTTCGGGGTGAAAGAAACATCAAACCAAGAGCACTTGATCTGCTGGATAAAGTTGGACTAGCAGAACGTGGTCATCACTACCCCGCCCAGTTATCAGGCGGCGAACAGCAACGTGTGTCGTTAGCGCGCGCCTTCAGTAATCAGCCTAAAATATTGTTTGCAGATGAGCCTACAGGTAACCTGGACGCAGAGACAAGCGAGAAGGTGATTAAACTACTGTTTGATTTAAACAACGAAGCCGGAACCACACTTGTAATTGTTACACACGACCTGGAACTGGCCGCAAAGACGCAGCGTATAATCAGGATTAAAGGCGGCAAACTGGTATCAGATGAAACAACCGGCAACAATGGGTAATTCATCGCTTAACTTTAAATGGTTGTTGCAGATGGCCTGGCGCGACAGTCGAAAAAACCGTTCTCGCCTGCTGCTGTTCATTTCTTCAATAGTTTTTGGGATAGCTGCATTGGTGGCTATTTACTCGTTTGGCGATAATATCAAAGACAATGTTGATGAACAAGCCGCGTCATTAATTGGTGCTGATCTGTCTATAAATTCGGGCAAACCGGTTGATAAGACCATATTCCCTGAGATAAATACACTGGGCGACGAACGCTCTGAGGAGCGTAGCTTTGCCTCCATGGTGCTATTCCCGAAAACCAGCGGAACACGGTTGGTGCAAATACGTGCGCTAAAGGGTAACTTTCCGTATTACGGGCAATTAGAAACCACACCAACTTCGGCCGCAATGGGTTTTAGGAACGATAAAAAAGCGCTGGTTGATAAAAGCCTGATGCTGCAATTTAACGTGCAAGCAGGCGATTCCGTAAAAGTGGGCAATGTTACTTTTTTAATAACCGGCGCGCTTAACAAAGCACCCGGCCAATCAGCCATAAGCGCCAATATAGCGCCTGTTATTTATATACCGCTACAGTACCTGGCTCAAACCGGCCTTGAGCAAAAAGGAAGCCGTATTGCCTACAATTACTATTTTAAATACAACCGGGGTAAAAACATAGCTAAACTGGTAAAGGCTCTGGAACCTAAGCTGGAAAAGGCCAGTTTAAATTATGATACTATTGAGCAGCGCAAGGAGAATACAGGCCGCAGCTTTGCCGACCTTACCAATTTTTTATCATTGGTGGGCTTTATTGCATTGCTATTGGGCTGTGTTGGGGTTGCAAGTGCCATTCATATCTACATTCGCGAGAAAATTTCGGCCATCGCTATTATGCGCTGCCTGGGTGTTAGCGCATGGCAGGCTTTTTTTATCTATCTTATACAAATTGTGGGTATTGGGTTAGTAGGCGCAATATTTGGCTCGGGGTTGGGTGTAATAATACAGCACCTGCTGCCAATTGTGTTTGAAGATTTTTTACCGGTAAGCGTAACTCCTACTATTTCATGGCCGGCCATCGGTCAGGGCGTTTTACTGGGTGTTATTATTTCGGTGCTGTTCGCGTTGCTGCCTTTGATAGCCATTCGTAATATCTCGCCTTTAAATACCCTGCGGATGTCATACGAAAATGTAAACCTACTGCGCGATCCTTTACGGTGGCTGGTATACACGCTGATCATCATTTTTATTGTCGGCTTTACCTACCTGCAATTAAGCAGTTGGTTGGGCAGTATATTATTTACCATCAGCATACTGGTAGCGTTTTTGTTGTTAACGCTGGTGGCCAAAGCCGTGATGTGGCTGGCAAAATTAGTGATCAGCAACACCTGGAGCTATTTGTTACGGCAAGGGTTTGCCAATTTATACCGGCCAAATAATCAAACAGTTATCCTTATTGTATCTATTGGTTTAAGCACAGCTTTTATTTGTACCCTATTCATCATTCAAAGCATGTTGGTAAAACAAGTGAGCCGCTCTGCCGCCACCAACAGCGCCAATATGATCTTGTTTGACATTCAGCCAAAGCAGAAAGCGCCATTAGAGTCAATTACGCGCGAGCTACACTTGCCTGTAATACAGCAGGTACCGGTAGTTACCCTGCGTTTAGATAAGGTTAAGGGTTACACCGCAGCAGATGTGCGAAAAGATACTACGATAAAAATTGAAAGCAGAATTTTTTCAAACGAATACCGGGTTACCTACCGCGATACATTATCGCCGACAGAAAAAATTATTGAAGGCAAATGGGTGGGTAAAACCCCTGTTGGCCAGGATGTGCCCGTATCAGTAGAAGACCGACTGGCAAAACGTAATAATTTAAAAGTAGGAGATCGCTTGGTTTTTAATGTACAGGGGGTTACCCTACCCGCGGTTGTGGCAAGTGTTCGAACCGTTAACTGGGCTAAAATTCAAACAAATTTTCAAATAGTTTTTCCAACTGGAGTATTAGAGCAAGCACCGCAATTTTATGCTATGCTTACTGATGTGCCTACGCCTGCCCTGGCAGCAAGTTTTCAGCAGACCGTGGTAAAACAGTTCCCTAATATATCGGTTATTGATCTTGGTCAGCTTTTAACCATTTTAGATGAGTTACTTGACAAGGTAGGCGCAATTATTAAATTTATGGGTGCATTCAGCATTCTTACGGGCATTGTTGTTTTAATCGCCTCTGTACGCATTAGTAAATTTCAGCGGATACAGGAAAGCGTATTACTGCGCACAATGGGTGCCAGCCGCAGGCAAATACTGTTAATTGGTGGCCTGGAATACTTTTTTCTGGGTGTGCTTTCAGCATTTACGGGCACGCTGTTAGCCGTTAGCGGCAGCTGGCTTTTGGCTAAATATAGTTTTGACATACCTTTTAGCATAGATTTGCTATCAACAGCAGTACTATTTTTAGTTATTACTATACTAACCATAACTATTGGATTGTTAAATAGTAGTGGAATATTGAATAAACCACCATTGGAGATTTTAAGAAGCAATGCATAAAATACAAATAACAACCTTTATATTGGGGATGCTGATAACGAGCTGCGGCAACCCGAAAACTGCAGAAAACGATGTTAAAACGGTAGCTAACACCACCGCGGCCGAAACCTCGAAAAAAATAATATTATTTTTTGGCGATAGCCTGACTGCCGGTTACGGCCTGGATGATCAGAACGACTCGTTCCCCGGCGTAATTGCTGCTAAAATTGATAGTTTGAATTTATCTTACAAGGTAGTAAATGCCGGTGTAAGCGGCGAGACATCGGCGGGTGGCCTTGCACGAATTGACTGGATATTGAAACAACCTGTTGATGTGTTTATATTGGAGCTAGGCGCTAACGATGGCTTACGCGGAGTTGCCGTTGCCGAAACGCGTAAAAATTTGCAAGCTATCATCAACAAGGTTAAGAGCAAATATCCGCAAGCTAAAATAATTTTAACGGGGATGCAGGTACCACCAAGCATGGGGCCTGAGTATACCAATGATTTTAAGGGCATATTCCCGGCACTGGCTAAGGCAAATAACACTGGCCTAGTTGGTTTTCTGTTAGAGGGTGTGGGTGGCAACCCAGGGCTTAATCAGCCGGATGGTATACATCCAACTAAAGCCGGGGCAAAAATACTAGCCAAAAATGTTTGGACGGTGCTGCAGCCGGAACTATAAAAATTAATTTGATATAAATGGATATTAATGCCAATTCTATATTTCAGGCAGGGACTACCGATCTGAGCCTGCCTAAAATATAAATAAATTAATGTTGATTAACCCGCTTGTACTTCCAGAAAACCTATCAGGGTCTCTTCCAACAAATCGGTATTATAATCCGAGTCTGTAGCGTGAACAATAACAGCAATTTCTTCATCACTAACTGTAACCGTCAGCGCCGGTCCTTCTATCACTTCAGGGAAAAGCACGTTGATAACATCGAATACGTGCGCATAATCTATCGCTAAATTGGAACCTAATTTTTGGTTGATATAATCCGCGAACTCTGTTTTTAACAGGTCGAACAGCTTTTCAGGGCTGAGGGTTTTAACATTTTTAATTGCTGTCATATGCATGTAGAAGCGTTGGGGCGCAATTAAGTTTCATTGTGTAGCAAGTATATTTTTGATGGGGACTTGCGAATACAGGTATCATTTCGTTTCTAAACGTCTCTCGCAGAAGACCCTGCACTGGTCAATGACTTTTGTTTTAAGTGTGTTGCAAAGTGTTGCATGTTGCCACATCCAATATTCACAATAAAATGATATTCAAATATTTACAAAAAACAGGTGTTGACAATTGTTGCTTCTGTTGCATATATTTTTGCAACACCTGTTTTTATTGGCAGTGTGTTACCCTACCTGTGATTGCGCATCAATAACCGCAATGTTCACCATATTCACAATTTCTCTAACCGTGCTTCCCATTTGCAATACATGCACAGGCTTATTAAGCCCTAACAGAATAGGTCCAATAGCCTCAGCCTCGCCCAATTCCTGAAGAATCTTGTAGGCAACGTTGCCCGACTCCAGGTTAGGGAATACCAATGTATTTGCCGGAGCATCTTTTAAGGTGCTGAAGTCAAAGTTCTCAGCAAGCAGCTTAGGGTTAAGTGCAAAGTTTACCTGCATTTCGCCGTCTATCACAATATCCGGATATTTCTCGCGTATAACACGCACCACCTCGGCCGTTTTCTGCGGAATTTTTCCATCCGTAGACCCAAAGTTGGAGTAGGATATCATAGCGATACGTGGCTCTACATTAAATTTTTTAACGGCATCATTAACCAACACGGTTATATCAACCAGTTCATCAACCGTAGGTTCTTTGTTTACAGAAGTATCTCCTAAAAATATCGGTCCGCGTTTGGTCAGCATCATATAAATACCGGCAACCCGCTTTACCGATGGCTTGGTACCTATTATCAGCAGTGCCGGTTTAACAGTTACAGCATAATCCATCGTAATGCCTGATATCAGCGCGTCAGCATCGCCAAACTGTACCATAGAGGCCCCAAAGTAATTGCGGTCAACCATTAGCTTGGCGGCCTGCTTTCTGCTCATACCTTTACGCTGTCTTTTCTGGTATAAAAATTCTGCGTACTGCTTTAGCTTCTCAGTTTCTAAAGCAGGTTCAAATATCTGTACATCATCCAGATCAAGGTTATTTTCAGCCATAAGGGCCTGTATTCGCTCCTTATTGCCCAGCAAAATAGGCACGGCTATACCCTCGTCCTTTACAATTTGCGCGGCTTTTAAAATTTTATAGTTATCCGCCTCAGCAAAAACAACCCGCTTTGGCGCCGCTTTGGCCTTATTGGTTAAAGCGCGCAGCATCACGTTTTCAACCCCCAAACGTTGGTTCAGTTCTTCTTCGTACGCATCCCAATCGGTAATTGCCTTTCTGGCTACACCCGATGCTATGGCCGCTTTAGCCACCGCAGGTGATACGGTGCTGATGAGGCGCGGGTCCATCGGTTTCGGAATGATATACTCCTTACTGAAAGTAAGGTGCTTAATATTGTAAGCTTGTGTAACCGATTCAGGAACAGGTTTTTTAACCAGTTCTGCAATGGCATACACTGCGGCAATTTTCATTTCTTCGTTGATGGCGGTTGCGCGTACATCCAACGCCCCCCTAAAAATGAATGGGAATCCCAACACATTATTAACCTGGTTAGGAAAATCAGACCTGCCTGTAGCCATAATAACATCGGCACGGGTGCTTACAGCCAGATCATATGCAATTTCCGGATCGGGATTGGCCATTGCGAAAACGATTGGATTGGCAGCCATAGCCAACAACATTTCCGGGCTAAACGTATTGGCACTTGACAAGCCGATGAATACATCGGCTCCTTTTATAGCTTCATCTAAAGTATTTAATTGCAAGGTGGTAGCAAACTCAGCTTTTATAGGCTCAAGTGCTTCCCTATCAGCGCGGATAACACCTTTCCTGTCCAGCATCACGATGTTTTCTTTGGTGGCACCTACACTAAGATACAAGCGTGCGCACGAAATTGCAGCCGCCCCTGCCCCGTTAATAACGATCTTTACTTTGCTGATATCTTTTTCCTGAAGCTCACAGGCATTGATCAATGCAGCCGATGATATTATCGCCGTTCCATGCTGGTCGTCATGCATCACCGGGATGTTCATTTCGGCTTTTAATCTCCGTTCTATCTCAAAACACTCAGGTGCCTTTATATCTTCCAGGTTAATACCCCCAAAAGTAGGCTCCAATATTTTTACGGTTCTTACAAAATCGTCTATGTTTTTGGTGTCCAGTTCCAGGTCAAATACGTCAATATCAGCAAATATCTTAAATAATAAACCTTTGCCTTCCATTACCGGTTTGCCTGCCTGCGCACCTATATCACCCAAACCTAATACTGCTGTCCCGTTACTTATTACAGCAACCAAGTTGCCCTTGGCGGTATATTTATAGGCATCTTCTTCGTTTTCGGCAATTCTTAAACAGGGTTCGGCTACGCCCGGAGAATAAGCCAGCGAAAGGTCGCGTTGTGAGCGGGTAGGTTTAGTAGGAACAACCTCGATTTTACCCGGTCTGCCCATTGCGTGGTAATCAAGCGCGTCGGTCTTTTTAGTATTATTTTCAGTCATAAAGTTATTAGGGTTGATTAAATTTCAGTCAGCTTTAAAAGGGGGAAATCTACAAATTATTGCTATACTTCTACTCAAATTTTAATAAAAGAATTAGAAGTATTTAATTTTTAAAACTAAAACACTCATAATGAAAAAGCCCGCTACAATAGCAGGCTTGCAGATGTCAACACATTACAGATAACCGTTTAATTGGAATTTATACGATAATATTCTGTACCCTTTTTTTCTGCTTCGTTGCATTCAGAAATTCGGGGGCCATCCTGTACATCGCTCTCAAAAAAAATACGCCCCAACTTCAATTTTTCATATAGATAGAACTGAGCGCACGACAATAAAATAGCATATGCTACATACAGATCGTCGTTTTTTATAACAGCGATGATAACCAGACTGATATTTAAAATTGCAAAAAGCGCGAAGCAAAGACCTGATAAAGATCTGATTTGAAGATTTTTCATAACAAGTAAGAATTTAAGACAGTGAAAAACTAAACGTTTTATAATCGGTCCCCAACCGCTTCGCGGCCGGGGCTTAGCTGACAAAGTCTTTACTTGTTGTTTGCGCAAAAAAGCCAAAACGAAAATGAACCGACACCAGCAAGCCATAAATGGCAAACGACGCCAGCATTTTGTCGCGCTTATTGAGCAGAATATTTAATGTATTAAAAGAATGGAACATTGCTTTGCTTTATCAATACAGTAAAAAAACTAAGTTTTTAAACCGGGCCCCTAACCACATTGGTGGCGGGGCTTAATTGATGAAGTCCTTACTGCTTTTTAGGAAAGCGTATTGCAGATGAAAATTGATGAAGTTAAAACCAACCAACATAGTACAGGCATTAATGCAATAATTAAAATATGCATTTACTGCGTTGCTATATGTTGATATACCTGTTAACAAAGTATGTTATTACGTTTAAAACATAACGCATGTACTGGTTTAATATTGCATGCGTAATATTTTATTAAAGAGATGATTTTGACTTACCTGAATAAATTCAAATCAATTGACTTACCCATCATCAGATACCCCTGCTCATTAGGGTGAAGATGGTCATTAGCGCCCGACTGGGCCGCATCCAATAAAATTTCGGGATCGGCCGGATCTCGTAACGTTTTATCAAAATCTATAAGGGCATCAAACTTACCGCTGCTGCGTATCCATTGGTTAACTTTTTGGCGTGCGCCTTCGGCATGCACGTTGTAATAGCCATTACCCTTAAACGGCATAATGGTAGCGCCATAAACTTTAATGCCTTTTGCGTGTGCGTCATTTATCATCTTTTCATAAGCAGTCATCAGGTCAGTAGCAATTTTGTAGGCCACGGTGCTGTCTCTTTTATTACCCAAATCATTCACACCCTCATATATAATCACCCAGCGTATACCGCTTTGGTTAAGCACATCATGCTCAAAACGGCTCAGCGCGTATGGGCCCAGGCCACCCCTAATCACCGCGTTGCCGCCTATGCCCATATTAAGCACCCCGACATTTTTTGTTGCCGGGTTATTTAACAACTCCATAGACAATATATCAGGCCAGCGATTTTGTTTGTTGGTGCCTGAGCCGCGCCCATCTGTAATCGAATCGCCGAAGGTTGCTACAGCACCTGCGTTTTTTGATTTATTTTTTACTTCTATGCCGATTATGTTGTACCAATGATCTGTTTTAATTGCGGCAGTATAATCAGTGTTAGGCCCTGTTTGGTTGCCTGTTAGTATATATGATGTGGTACGGGAGCCGGGATGCCCGGTAACAGTTTGCGAAGTTTCGCCATAGGCAATAGTGATGGCAACTTCCATGCGCGGTTGCAACTTAAATTTAACTACGTCAGATGTGATCTCAACGCCGGGTGCCATGGTTATTTCTTCTTTCCCATTAAACTTTAGCGTTTTTGTTGTGGCTTCATCAATAGCAGCCCCGCCCTTTGAAATAGCAATTTGCACAGATTTAATAGTAGTGGCTGTTTTACTAAACTCATTTGAAAATTTAAGACGGATTTTACTACCCCCTATTGATACCGCCACTACCTGCCGTAAAGTATTATTGGCAAGGCCCGGTGCGGGTGGCATATTATTGGGTTCAACTAATTGGCGGGCCGTACCCCAGGTGCCTACCCAGCCTTTTTTATTAGACTGAGCAAATAATATTTGCGTATAAATAACAGCAATAATTATTAATGTGCCCCGCTTTAAAGCGCGCAAAAGCGTGTTGGTTTTACTAAACATGGTCAATAGTTTACAGCCTAAAAGTAATACAGTTACAACAAATTGACCTTAAATGAAGTGGTATTTTTACGCAATCGTAATAGTGTAACGGGCCAAAAAGAGCAATAAAAAATGCCTTCCATAATTAACAGGGAAGGCATTTTATGCGTTAGTACGTCAACTAATTTTTCTTTTTTTGTGGCGGATGAGCACTGTCTTTACTTGAGGTTGTAAAGGACGGCTGACCGCCGGAATTACTTACACCATGTTGCTTTTGTGCTTCGCGATGGTCTGTAAACGCCCTGTCGGCTGTTGATTTGCCTTGTTTGTTCTCGTTATTTTTAAAATCCTGTGCTTTCATAGGTCTTTATATTAGTACGATAAAACAATTACAACAACTGTACCGAAATGCGTGCCAACTTAATTAGTAGTGGCTGTTGCAGGCGGTTTGCCTATCAGATCCATAAACTGATCTAATTTAGGTGTGATGATAATTTGCGTACGCCTGTTTTTAACCTTGCCGGCTTCACTTGTGTTTTCAGCAACCGGATTGTACTCGCCTCTGCCACCAGCTGTTAAACGCTTAGGATCAACACCGTATGTGTTTTGCAATGTTTGCACAACTGATGAAGCACGCAGAGCGCTTAAATCCCAGTTATTACGGATATTAGTTTGTTTTATAGGCACGTTATCGGTATTACCTTCAATCAACACATCATAAGTTGAGTAGTCTTTTATTATTTTTGATATTTTATCTAAAGTGGTACCGGCTTTGTCTGATATTTCATAACTGCCTGATTTGTATAACATATTATCAGACAATGAAATATATACAACACCTTTAAGCACTTGTACATCTACACCTTGCATTTCTTCTCTGCTTAAAGAGCGGGTAAGGTTATTGGTGAGCACCGTATTAAGCGAGTCGCTTTTGCCCTTTGCAGCTATCAATTGTTTAATGTATTTGTTTGATGAGTTGATCTCGTCAACCAGTTTAGAAATGTTTGCACCTCCCTGGGTATTACCCGCCAAACATTTGTTCAACGCATCCTGCAGTCCGGCCAGGTTGTTTTTTTCAGAAGCTATTTGCTCCTCAAGGCTTTTTACCCTGGTTCTTGAACCTTCCAATTCACGTTGGGTAAGGTCATAGCTTCTTTCCAGATCTCCTTGTTTTTTTTGCAGATCGGCATAGCTGGTTTGCAATGCTGTGTACTCCTTTTTGCTTACGCAGCCTTGAGTTATTACAGCTGCGGCAAATAATACACCTAATAATATTCTAGTTTTCATAGGTATGTTGTTAGTTAATACTTCGTCATACTTAGTTTTATGACACGGATTATTAACAAAAACTTTATAGAAATGTTTACTGGCTTATATGCAATATAAAAAAGTGTAATTCAAGCATCAATGTGTTTACTTTCCCTTTACCTTTCTTCACATTTTATTTACTGATCGTATTTAAATAATTTGATTATTAACTTTGATTGAAATGATTACTGCTTTTGACGATTACCTGCACAACAAAACCGATATTTCTGATAACGATATAGACCGTGTAAAAGAACTGGCTATTACATGTAAGCTACGCCGGAACGAATTTCTGTTAGAGGCTGGTAATGTTTGCAGGCATAAGGTTTTTGTTGCATCCGGCTTATTGAAAACCTGTAGCTTAACCGCTGATGGCAACGAACACATACTACAGTTTGCCGCTGAAAACAGTTGGACGCTGGACGCAGAAAGTTATCATAAGGGCAGCCCTTCCCGGTATAACATTAATGCAATAGAAGCCAGCGAAGTTTTAATGTGGGCAAAACCAGATTTTGACGAACTTTTGCTTACCATTCCCGGACTAAAAAAATTTTCAGATCATATTATCTCAGACAACATGAACACCACCAGGGATAGGCTGCTCACTATACTAAGCGCTGGTCCCGAAGAAAAATATAATGATTTTTTGAAAAAAAGTCCGCATCTTTTATCCCGCTTGCCCCTTAAAATGATTGCTGCTTATCTGGGTATATCCCTAAAAACGCTTAACCGCGTGCGGCAGACACAACTCCAGCGTATTTAAAATAGCGTCAAATGACCTCTTTTTTTACCTCGCACATCGTCAATTTTGTGATATAAATTGATACTATGAAAATATTTGTAACAGGAGCGTCCGGGTTTGTAGGTTCGGCCGTTGTAAAAGATCTATTATTGGCCGGGCATACGGTGCTCGGGCTGGTTCGTTCCAAACAGGGAGCAGAAAAGTTAGCAGCATTAGGTGCTGAAGTATTGTTGGGCGACATTAATGACGCGGAAATTATTACTAAAGGTGCAAAAGCCTGCAATGCAATTATCCACACGGCCTTTAATCATGATTTTACGCAGTATAAAGCCAGCTGTGAAGCAGACCGCAAGGTTATAAACCATTTTGCCGAGGCTTTAGCAGGAACCGATAAGCCTTTGGTTGTTACGTCTGGCGTTGCTTTGTTAGGGTACAACAGAGAAGTAAATGAATTAGACGTGTTACCCGCTGGAGCCGACAAAATACCAAGGGCAGCATCCGAAGAAGCTGCCAATGAAGCAATAACCAAAGGTATAAATGCCTATATCGTTCGCCTGTCACCAACTGTGCATGACAAGGGCGACCATGGTTTTGTGCCCATGATAATTGATATGGCACGCGAAAAGAAGGAATCTGCCTACGTTGGCGATGGGGCAAATGTATGGCCCGCTGTTCATCGCCGGGATGCGGCAACACTTTACCGCCTTATAGTTGAACAGCAACCTGCGCAAAAGGTGTTCCATGCTGTTGCGGAGAGCGGCGTACCTTTCAGGCTAATTGCGGAAACACTTGGTGAGGGACTTAAGCTTTCAGCTATCAGTAAAACCGGGGATGAGGTAAATGAACATTTCGGTTGGCTAGCTCATTTCGCGGCTGTAAATTGTCCATGTTCAAGCAAGCTTACGCGTAAGGTTTTGGGTTGGCAACCTACGGGTATTGATTTAATTGCCGATATTAAAGCTAATTACTTTTAACAATTAAGCGGGTGGCGGTGTGGTTACCGCCGCCATTTTGGTTAATTGCTGTAACAATTAAAGCAAACGGCTTTCGGGCATTTTTTCTGTAAGATATCTCCAATATCGCCTGGGCATATGCTGAATGTGCAGTTTCATGTTTTTACGCGCTTTTATATTAACCGCGCTAAAATACCGTCGCCACATATCCTGAAAAAACTCCTCGCGTTCGTCGTATAGATCAACTGTGTTTTGGGCCGATGCAACAAGGCTAAAGGTCAATTCAACATTGCTTAGTGTAGCAAGGTCATAGTAAATGCCATACTTGCGCTTCGCGTCATAAATAAGCCAACGCTGATCAGCATAGCGCTTTCTAAAATGGTTGGCTATTAGGGGTAAAACATCACAGTCCGGCTCAATAAGCGCATAATACAAATGGTCTTTAGTGAGTTTAAATCTGATAAAGGCCTTCATACGGTGGCTCTCCCGATGCACAAATTTAGCGGCCTGCCGTACTTCCCAAACTACGCTATTGCTTAAATCGCCCTCAACATTATGTGGCGATGCTAAAACATACTGCACAAAGCGCCACATTTTCTCGTCAAATTTATCTACTTCAGAGAAAAATGTTTTATACAAACGCATCAAGCCATCGGCAGAAAGTTTTTGCTTTAAACCGTTTAGTACACGCGTAGCTTTACTTTTGTTGGTTACAACCTTATGTGTTATGCCAAATAATGAAGCAGGCGGCTCCCCTTCCCTTGCGAAAGTTATATCTTGGAGCTTATGCTCATATATTTCAAATACAGCTGTGAGCCAACCTAGGTAGGTGCCATCGTAAATTATGGTAGTCATGGTATTTTACCTCTTAACTTGTTATTCTCAGTTTTAAAACCCGCGGCCTCTAAGGGGTACAATGACAGCTTATTTTTACTTCTCTTATTAAAACAGCGCCATCTGAGGCGAAAAGTTATTAACGTACTTGCTGTTCTGCAGGGTAAGTATCTGCTGCCTTATCTGTATGGGTGTATAGTCTTTATGCATAGTAAATGGATTGCTTGCCGTCAGAAAGTATTTGGCTCTATTATAAGCCACGCCCATTTTTTGCAGATCTTCGGGCTGTAGCATCCTGAACTTTCTGGCTGAGATGATTTTTTGGGCACTCAGCACGCCAATGCCGGGTATACGTTTTATTAATTCCAGATCGGCAGTGTTTACATCAATTGGAAACTGATGCAGGTTACGCAGTGCCCAGCCCAATTTAGGGTCAATTTCCAGATCAAGATTGGGCAGATCAAAACCTACCAGTTCATTCACATTAAAGCCATAAAACCGCACCAACCAGTCGGCCTGGTATAGCCTGTTTTCACGAATCATTGGCACGGGCGTGCCAATAGCGGGCAAGCGGTTGTCTGTACTAACAGGCACATATCCAGAATAATACACCCGCCTAAGGTTCATCTTCTTGTAGAAATAATTGGCCATGCCCAATATTTCCATGTCACTTTCACCTGTTGCACCTATTACCATTTGCGTGCTTTGGCCTGCGGGAGCGAACGCCGGAGTACTTTTAATGATCTTTTTTTGCTCTTTATGCCCCGCTATTGCTGTTTTTAAGTATTTCATGGGCGCTATAACATCCTGGTGGTTTTTATCAGGTGCCAATAGTTTCAGGCCTTTTTCGGTGGGCATTTCCACATTAACGCTCAGTCGGTCGGCGTATGTGCCCGCCTCCTTCATTAATTCAGCACTGGCACCTGGTATCGCCTTTAAATGGATGTAGCCATTAAAGTTTTCTTCTAATCGCAACTTTTTAGCAATACGCACCAGGCGTTCCATGGTAACATCGGGGCTGTCAAATATCCCTGAGCTTAAAAACAAGCCTTCAATATAATTTCGGCGGTAAAAACTGATGGTAAGGTCAACCACCTCCTCTACCGTAAAGGCAGCTCGTTTAATGTCGTTGCTTTTACGGCTTACGCAATAGGCGCAATCAAAAATGCAATGGTTGGTTAAAAGGATTTTCAACAACGATACACAACGCCCGTCTTCAGTATAAGCATGGCAAATACCATTACTGGCATTGCCTAACCCTTTGTCCTTATTCTGTCTCTTACTGCCGCTTGATGCGCATGATACATCGTACTTTGCGGCATCGGCCAATATCTCCAGCTTCTCAAATGCTCTTTCGCTTACCTTCATAACCTTTTTTACTAACAAAAGCTAAATTACTAATTATTTTAGTAATTAATAATTTTAATTAGAGGTTTAAGGAGTAGAGCTATGTTTTAATAAAAACACCAAATAACCAGCCAACCTTACTTAATCACGTTGCCGTCAGCATTCAATTTTATTATGGTACCGTAGTTCAGTTCTTTTACACCTGCTTCTATCTTTTTCAAGTCGCCTACAACAAGCCATATCATTTCGTTGGGATGAATGTATTTTTTTGATGCATCATTCAACTGCTTTTCAGTGAGTCCGCGTACATTGGTGGCGTAGTTTTGCCAGTAATCATCCGGCAAATTATACTTTATCATGTTTATAGCGGCACTTTCAAGCGATTGCAAAGTAGAAAAACGCGCCGGCAAACGCAAACTCATGTTGCGCATAATACTGTTGTACTCCTCGCCTTCCAACGGGCGCGAACCGGCCACACCTTTAATTTCCTTGTTCACTTCTGCCATAGCCTCTTTGGTTTTATCGGTTTGCACAGGTGCAATAGTTAAAAACAAGCGCTGGCCCTTTGTAGCTGTTAAGCCGCCGGAAGTGCCATAACTCCAATGTTTATCTAAACGTAAATTTCGGTTTAGCCTTGAGGTTGAAATGCCACCAAAGTTGCGCATAAAAGTTTCTATAGCAACATCATCAGCACTTCCACCCGGAACAGCCACATGCGACGCCACAATTACCGATTGTGTTGCCTCGGGTTTATCTATCAAATAAACTACACCACCTTTTGTTGCGGGCACGATATTTATGTTTTTTGTTGCCACGTCGCCCGGCTTCCAACTACCTAAAGCTGCTTCCAGTTCAGGCAATAATTTGGCCATGGCAACATTGCCTGTAACTATAAGCGTACTGTTGTTAGGTTTAAACCAGGCGCTGTGCCAGTTAATAAGGTCAGCACGGGTAAGGCTTTTTACAGATTCTGTATAACCAGTGCCGGTTTGCGGCATACCATAGGCATGTTGTTTGCCGTAAACCAGCGCTGGCAAGTTGCGGTAAACCACGCCAACCGGGTCGGTTTTTTCTTCGCCAATAGTGGCCAGCCGCTGATCTTTTAATATCAAAAATTGGTCTGCCGGAAAAGCCGGGTGTAATAACACATCAGACAAAATGGTTAACGATGGCTTTAGGTTTTGCGTAAGCGCACTTAGCTGAATGATGGACATATCCTGCTCGCTACGGGTTGATAGTTCTGCACCTACCCTATCCAGATCATCTGATATGGTAAACAAATTTTTGGTAGCAGTGCCTTTATCAAGCAGATCAAGCGCCAGGGATGCTGCGCCTGCTTTGGCGGGCACATCCGAAGAGAAACCTGCGTTAATTGCCAGAGTAACATTCACCACAGGCAAGGTGTTGCGTTCAAGTAATAATACATTTAAGCCATTTTTTAATTTGGCCCGCTGCACTTTAGGGAAAGACACATTTGGCGCTGCTGCCAATACCGGCAATGCCGACCGGTTTATACCGGTTGCCGTAGTATCCATAGCCGGGTAAGGCGTGGCCACCATGGTATAATGCGCATTAAGCAACCATTTCTGCGCAGCAGCTTTAACATCAGCAGGGGTAGCTTTAGTCATAATTTCCAGTTTATCAAGGTAAACCGAAGGCGAGCCACCGTAGGCCATACTCTCAGCCAGGATGTCAGACTTACCACCCATGCCACCCGTACGTTCTAAAACCCTTGAGAACGAAGACAGCCGGCGTGTTTTGGCCATTTCATTTTCGGCCACTGTAGGGCCGGTAGTTATCAGGCTAGTTATAGCGGCATCCATTTCCTTTTCGGCCGCTGCTGCTGATGCGCCTTTTTTTACTGTTACCGATACGTACAACAAACTGGCAATTTCGTTTGCTTCCACTTCGGTACTTACTGAACTGGCCAATTGCTTATCGTAAACAAGCCTGCGGCTTAATATGCTGCTTTTTGAACCCGACAAAACATCGCTGAATAATTTAAGATATTCCAGTTCGTTAGATTTCCAGTTGGGCAAATGGTATACCCGTAGCAGTACCGTCTCAGGAATCTGATCTTGAACCGCTTCGCGGATATTGTAGGGCAACTTAGGCACCCAGCTTTCCATACGGCTAATTGGCGGTACCGGCGTAATGCCTTCGTAATATCTTTTTACCAGTTCAAGGCCCTTTTCCGGCGTTATATCGCCTGCAAGCGATAGCACCATGTTATTAGGACCGTAATACTTCTGGTACCATTCCTTTATATCGTCGGGTGTGGCGGCGTTCAGGTCTTCCATACTGCCTATGGTGCTCCACGAGTAAGGGTGCTGTGCCGGGTATAATTTTTCAGACAGGGAATTATACGCCTTGCCCAGCGGCTGGTTCTCGCCCTGGCGCTTTTCATTTTGCACTACGCCGCGCTCGCGTTCCAGCATTTCTTTTGATAGTTTTAAAAAACCCATGCGGTCCGCTTCCAGGTATAACGTACGTTCTAAAGCAGACACCGGTACATCCTCAAAAAAATTAGTACGGTCGCCGTTGGTGGTGCCGTTACGGTTATTGGCCCCCACATCGTCCATGGCCTCGCGAAAACCGTGCGGGTAATTAATGGAGCCGTTAAAAAAAAAGTGTTCAAACAAATGAGCGAAGCCGGTTTTGCCCTTTTTTTCGTTTTTTGAACCTACGTGGTACCAGGTATTTACAGAAACTACCGGCGCGCTATGATCCTCGTGAATAATAAGCGTTAGGCCATTCTTCAAAACAAACAGTTTAAACGGAATAGTATAACGGCTTTTATCAAAACCGATTGGGCCAGGCGCAGTGCTTTTTTTAGGCGATTGCGCATTGGCAATCAAAATAAAACATAGCGAAAAGGCCGTATAAAAGATAAAGAAAATTTTTTTCATGATAATGAGGTAAGGACTGTAAATTACAAAAATGTCTGATTTTTTCAACTTGGTATTTTCCTTTCTAAGAAGCTAGCCGCTATATGTAAGTAATTTATCGTCAATTAGCATATGCGGGATACACAATATCCTTCTCTCTGTTTTTCCGTTGCCGTTTTTAGGTACCTTTATCAGGCATTATTGCGCGTATTTAAGCTTAGTACCAGCATTATTTACCATACTACACTTTCTCCTTCTTCTCCTCTGCTTCCGCTACATCCTCCGCCTTCACCTCCAATGGCTGTTGCTCATGTACAGCGTCGGGTTCCAATTGTATGCTCAAATATATCGGGAAGTGATCTGAGCCACAATTCCTCAGGCGTTTGATAGCATTCAATTTAAAATGGGGCGAGATAAAGGCATGATCTAAGGGAAACCGAATGAAAAAATAATGCGCATGGAAAGAATTGAAAAATCCACGACCGCGACGCGGGTCAAGCAGTGCGCTCATTTTCAAAAAAAGTTCTGTTGTATGGCTCCAGGCTACATCATTCAGGTCACCCGCTACAATAACGGGGAGCAGGCTTTGGCGGGCCAGATCAGCAACCAGCAGTAATTCCTTATCTCGCTCTGTGGACCGTATATTTTCGTTAGGTGTAGGCGGCGTTGGGTGCACAGCATATAACTGAACTTTTTCATTATTACGTAGTGTTATCTGTGTATGGATTGAAGGTATATCCGCCTCCACCAAATACTTAACATGGGTTTCAGACAGTTCTAGCTTTGAATATAAGAGGAGTCCGTAAGTGTTTTCCAACGGTACCCGGCAGAAGTACGGATAGCGTGTTTCCAACCCACGGGTTTCCTCATCCCAACGCGCATTGGTTTCCAGCATAATAAGCACATCAGGATCAACCCTGGCAATTTGTTTCAAACAGCCCTCTGTGTTTTTGTTATCCTGATAAACATTAGCTATCATTATACTAATGCGGTTACCCTCGCCCTTATCGGTAGCTTTTAAAACCTGTTTACGGCCAAAAGTAGTAAATGGCCATATTAACCAAAGCAAGTAAACAATATTGCTCATCAGTACCGCCAATAAAATGTAGCGCCATAGCGTATTGTTGTAAAAAAATAGCGTTAGCACCAATACAACCGCATTTAAAAAAAGCTTTTGCAGCCGCGGATAATCAAATACCCTAAAGATCCAGTAATCATGCCTAACCAACGGAAGCAGGGTAAATAAAAGTAATAAGGCGGTGCTAACAAAAAGCGCTATGTCCATCAATAAAAATAATATTACAATACAAAATTGCTGTGCATGTGTTTGTATAAACCATCCAAAAATAAATATTGGCGATATTTTTCCCGATAGTGACTATGGCAGACGATTGCGAATAGATCTAGTCATTCAGCGAATCAACCTTTCCCCGTTTGCCATAGCGAGCCCTTTTATGGACACACAAAAAATCCTCTTTAGCCTAAACCAAAGAGGATTCATTATTTATTACCCTTAGGGTTTCAGGGTTCGTTATGAATTAAAAACCTGGTCGAATTGATTAACCGAGTCTTTACTCTCTAACACCGAATGCCCCATCAAAAACTCGTCAACTTTACGGGCGCATTCGCGTCCTTCTGATATAGCCCACACAACCAACGACTGCCCGCGGCGCATATCGCCCGCTGCAAACACTTTGCTTACGTTGGTGCGATAAATACCTTCTTTAGCATTTACGTTCTTACGTGCATCAACCTCAACACCAAGGCTCTCCAACATCCCTACATACTGCGGATTAAGGAATCCCATAGCTAAAAATACACGCTGACAGGGTATCTCGCGCTCTGATCCTTCAACTTCAGTAAACTTAACCGGGCGACCTAAAAAGTCAACCTCCCATTCCACATCAGCAATGCGTAAGGCACGCAACTCGCCGTTCTCATCACCCAAAAACTCTTTGGTATTAATACCCCAGTGGCGCTCAACCCCTTCATCATGTGATGTGGTGGTTTTTAACAACATAGGGTAAGTAGGCCACGGCATGTGTTGCGTACGCGCCTGAGGCGGCTGAAACATCACCTCAAATTGCTTAATAGATTTAGCGCCCTGGCGGTTTGATGTACCAACACAGTCAGAGCCGGTGTCGCCACCACCAATAACTACCACATCTTTACCTGTAGCTAAAATATCTTCGGCTGTTACCGGCGAATTGCCAACACGTTTGTTTTGCTGTTTTAAAAACTCCATAGCAAAGTAAACACCTTTTAACTCGCGGCCCGGAATTGGCAGGTTGCGCGGTATAGTTGAGCCACCCGCTAAAACCACAGCGTCGCTGTTACGTGTCAATTCCTCGGCAGAAATGTCTTTACCTACTTCAATACCGGTTTTAAACACCACACCATCTTTTTCCATCACCTCAAGGCGACGATCAATTACATTTTTTTCCAGCTTAAAATCAGGAATTCCATAGCGTAACAAGCCACCAATTTTATCATCGCGCTCATAAACAGTTACAGCGTGACCGGCTTTTGCCAGTTGAGCAGCAGCTGCAAGGCCCGCAGGGCCTGAGCCGACTACCGAAACTTTTTTACCAGTTTTGACCAGTGGAGCGGTTGGCTTAACCATGCCCTTTTGGTACGCTATCTCAATAATGTGTTTCTCTATCTCTTCAATAGCAACCGGTGGCTTGTTGATGCCCAGCACACATGCAGACTCGCACGGAGCAGGACAAATGCGCCCTGTAAATTCAGGGAAATTATTGGTTGATGACAGAATTTGATAAGCCTCATCCCAATCTTTATTATAAACCGCATCATTAAACTCCGGAATTATATTGCCCAGCGGGCATCCGCTGTGGCAAAAAGGTATACCGCAGTCCATGCAACGCGCAGATTGTTCGTTCAATTCCTGGTCAGAATATAAACTTTCAAATTCGTTATAATTTTTAACGCGTTCCGCAGGCGGTAATTTGGAAGGCAGTTTCCTGTCATACTCCTGAAAACCTGTAACTTTTCCCATCTATTAATTAACTGATTGTAATTCTAATTTTTCAATAACTTTCTTGTATTCTCTCGGAAACACCTTAATAAACTTTGCAGAAGCAGCGCTCCAGTTTTTAAGGATGTCTTGTGCAAGCTTGCTACCGGTTAAGCTGATGTGCTTGCGTAACAAAGTGCCTATCTGCTCTTCGTCCTTGGTGCTTAGCGGGTCAAGGTCAACCATTTCGGTATTACAGTTTTCGGCAAAGGTGCCGTCAACATCATATACCCATGCTATACCGCCGCTCATACCAGCTGCAAAATTGCGGCCTGTTTTACCTAGTATAAGCGCTATACCGCCCGTCATGTACTCGCAACCATGGTCGCCCACGCCTTCAACAACTGTTGTAGCACCAGAGTTACGCACAGCAAAACGTTCGCCCGCCATACCACAAACAAACAACTCGCCTGCTGTAGCGCCATAAAGAGCCACGTTACCGATGATGATGTTGTCTTCGGGAACAAAAGTAGCTTCCGCATCCGGATAGATAGCCAGTTGAGCACCTGAAAGCCCCTTGCCTACATAATCGTTAGCCTCACCTTCCAGTTCAAAGGATACACCTTTAGTTGAGAACGCACCGAAGCTTTGTCCTGCAGACCCTTTGAATTTGTAATTAATTGTATTATCAGGCAAGCCAACCGAACCATAAATTTTTGATATTTCGTTGGAAAGCAAAGCCCCAATTGTACGGTCAGTGTTTTTAACATCGTAAGCACCAAATACCGGCGTTTTATCACTCAATGCCGGTTTTGCATCTTCCCACAACTTCCAGTCAATAATGGTAGCCATACCATGATCCTGCTGTTCACTATTGTATAAAGTTGATTTTTTATCGTAAGTAACCGGGTGCAATATGCCTGAAAGATCTATCTTATTAGCTTTCCAGCTTTTTAAACCATCTTTCACTTTCAGGAACTGAACGCGGCCTACCATTTCATTAATAGTACGGAAACCTAGTTCAGCCATTATCTCGCGCATTTCCTCGGCCATAAATTTGAACAGGTTTACTACATGCTCAGGTTTACCAGAGAATAGTTTACGCAATTCGGGGTCTTGCGTAGCAACACCTACAGGGCAGGTATTTAAATGGCATTTACGCATCATTATACAACCGCCTGCAACCAACGCTGCGGTAGCAACACCCCACTCTTCGGCACCTATTAAACAGGCAATAGCCAAGTCGCGGCCGGTTTTTAACTGCCCGTCTGTTTGCAGAACAACACGGCTGCGCAGCTTGTTTTTTACCAGTGTTTGATGTGCCTCTGCTAAACCAAGTTCCCAAGGTAAGCCTGCATGTTTTATAGAGCTAATTGGCGATGCACCTGTACCACCATCATAACCTGCAATTAATATAACATCAGCATGCGCTTTGGCAACACCTGCAGCTATAGTGCCTACCCCTGCTTTTGATACCAATTTAACATTGATACGTGCCTGGCGATTAGCATTTTTAAGGTCGAAGATCAGCTGAGCCAAATCCTCGATAGAATAAATATCATGGTGTGGCGGTGGCGATATCAACCCAACACCCGGAGTTGAGTGACGGGTTTTTGCTATCCAGTCGTCAACTTTGTGCCCAGGTAACTGGCCACCCTCGCCGGGTTTTGCACCTTGCGCCATTTTAATCTGTAACTCGTCTGCATTGGTAAGGTAGTTTGATGTTACCCCAAAACGCCCGGATGCCACTTGCTTTATAGCAGAGCGCATAGAGTCGCCGTTCTCCAATGTTTTATAACGAATTTCGTCTTCCCCACCCTCGCCTGTATTGCTCTTGCCGCCAATGCGGTTCATGGCAATAGCCAGCGTGCTGTGCGCCTCGTGCGAAATTGATCCGAATGACATAGCACCTGTAGCAAAACGTTTCATAATGCTTTCAGCAGATTCTACCTCATCAATTGAAATAGATTCGCGGTGATGAACAAAATCAAGTAAACCTCGGATGGTATAATGTTTATCACTTTGCTCATTAACAGCTTTAGCGTAGTTTTTATAAACATTGTAATCGCCGCTGCGGGTTGCATGCTGCAGCAAGTGTACCGTAGTTGGGTTAAACAGGTGTTCTTCGCCGCGGCGTTTCCATTGGTAAATACCACCTTCGGGCAATAACCGGTTTTCTGTTTGCGCTGTAAAGCCAATACGGTGTTTACAAAGCGCTTCGCGGGCAATTTCATCTAAACCAAGGCCGCCTATGCGGGTAACCGCACCGCAGAAGTATTTTCCTACTACGTCTTTGTTTAAACCTAATATTTCAAATACCTGCGAACCGTGGTATGATTGCAAAGTAGATATGCCCATTTTTGAGAATATCTTTAGCAATCCATCATTTACTGACTTAACGTAGTTCTTTAACAGGTATCTTTTTTCTAATTTTGTGTCCAGGGCACCACTGTCTTTTAAATTCTCTATAGTAGCCTGGGCCATGTACGGGTTAATAGCAGTAGCGCCAAATGCCAGTAAGCAGGCAAAGTGGTGTACTTCCCAAACATCACCGGCCTCGGCAACAATGCCTACCGCGCCACGTAAACCTTTTTTAATAAGGTGATGATGCACTGCAGACACAGCAAGTAACGATGGTATAGGAGCGTGCTCCGAATCAAGCGCACGGTCTGAAAGGATCAATACCTCAAAACCATCAGCAACGGCATCTTCAGCATAACGGCAAACGCGTTCAATCCCTTTTTGCAACGAACCCGGGTTGCCATCTGCATTAAAATAAGTTTGCAGTGTTTTAGCATGGAACATGCCGGTATCAATACTGCGCAATTTCTCAAGCTGGTGGTTTTTAAGTATGGGGTGTTTAAGCGTTACACAATGGCAATGCATTTTATCCTCATCTAACAAATTGCCGTTGTTACCTATAAAGGTTGCAAGGCTCATCACCAAACGCTCACGTATAGGGTCAATAGGCGGATTGGTAACCTGCGCAAAAAACTGTTTAAAATAACTAGACAGGTGCTGAGGCTTATCTGACAAAATAGCCAGCGGAACATCCGTTCCCATAGAACCAATTGGTTCTTTGCCATCAAGGGCCATTGGCTTAATAATGGTCTCAATGTCTTCGCGGCTGTAGCCAAACACCTGCTGATAACGGAAAATAGAATCAGGACTCAGATCAGCGAAAGCTAAACGAGGTTCAGATATGTGTTCTAGTCTAATCTTATAATTCTCTAACCAACGGCCGTAAGGCTGGCGTGAAGCAATTTGTTGTTTAATTTCTTCGTCAGTTATGATCATACCTTTTTCGGTATCAATCAATAACATTTTACCCGGCTGCAAGCGGCCGTTTTTAACGATAGTTTTTGGGTCTATTTTTATAGCACCTGTTTCTGAAGCTGCAATTACACGGCCATCATTAGTAATAGTATAACGCAACGGACGCAGGCCGTTACGGTCTAACACCGCGCCAACCAATTTACCATCAGTAAAGCTTATGGCAGCGGGGCCGTCCCAGGGCTCCATCAGCGTAGCATGAAATTCATAGAAGGCCTTTTTAATAGGGTCCATCTGCTCATTACCATCCCATGCCTCGGGTATCAGCATCATCATAACATGCGGCAACGAACGGCCGGTATGTTGTAAAATTTCTATGATGTTGTCTAAACAGGCAGAGTCTGACTGGTTGTTATCAATAACAGGTAACAACATCTCCATCTCTTCTGCACTGAAATAGTTAGAAGCGTATGATTTTAAGCCCGAGTAGAACCAGTTAAGATTACCGGTAAGTGTATTGATCTCGCCGTTATGTGCAATTAAACGAAACGGTTGAGCTAGTTTCCATGAAGGGAAAGTATTGGTTGAGAAGCGTGAGTGAACAACCGCCAAACCTGACGCCATGCGCGGATCACGCAGATCTGCGTAGTATTGACGTACCTGGTAAGTAGTTAACTGGCCCTTATATATAATAACTTTACAGGAGAATGAAGGGAAATAGAAACTGTTACGCGCACCCGGAAGTGTTTCGGTTACTATTTTATTGATGTAACGGCGCAACACATAAAGTTTACGTTCAAAATCGTCAACATTGGTAACGGAATGCGGCCTTGCCACAAATATCTGCTCCACATCGGGCTCCGCACTGCGTGCTGTCTCGCCAATAACAGACGAGTCGACAACTGGCTTTCTAAAACCTAATTTTTGGAAGCCCAACTTATCTATGGCATTGTCTACAACGGTGCGGCAAGCTTTTTTCAGCACAGAATCCTTGGGTAGAAAAAGCATGCCCACGCCATATTCGCCGGGTTGGGGCAAACTTATCTCAAGGTCTGAGCATTCCTCCATGAAAAATTCATGCGGTATCTGCATTAAAATACCTGCACCGTCGCCCGAGTCGGGGTCACAGCCACAGGCACCGCGATGCTCCATGTTTTCCAACATGGTAAGCGCATCATCAATAATCTGGTTGTTTTTATGTCCGTCAATATTGGTTATAAATCCCGTTCCGCACGAGTCGTGTTCAAATTCCGGTCTATACAGGCCCTGGTCGCAATCAGTTTGATTCATCTCAAAAATTAAACCGTTAAAAAATTTATATGGTGTATTACGAAAATACAGAATTTAACAGGCAAATTAAAACATTCTTAAACTTTTTTGATAATGTTAAATAATATTGCATCGTTAAGCGTTATAATTATCACATTATTAACAATAATAAGTAATTATTAAAAAAATGTTAAAAACAAATCAACTAAATTCTTTGTTAATGCATGCTTATTTGCCGGTTAAACCTATCCTAAATTAATAAAATATAACTTATAAAACCAAATATGCTTTACTTTTTATGTTTTTAAAAGGATTGCGAGGTTTGGCTTAATGAACTTGCTATAATTGCTAACTTTGCAAAAATATTAGTAGATGCCACAAAAAAATAAAGCTGTTTTTTTAGACCGTGACGGTGTGTTGAACCATGAAATGGGTGATTATATACGCCGTATTGAAGATTTTAAAGTACTGGATAACTTTAGCGCTTTAAAAGAATTGCAAAACCGTGGCTATTTGCTTATAGTAGCTACCAACCAGGGCGGCTTGGCTAAAGGCTGGTATACCGAAGAAGAATTAGCAAAAATGCATCAAAAGTTAAGAGACGATTACAGCGCTCATGGTGTGGCTTTTACCGACTTTTTTTACTGCCCGCATCACCCAGATTTTACAGGAGTTTGCGATTGCCGCAAACCTAAACCCGGTTTATTGGTTAAAGGGATTGAAAAATATAACATAGATCCGGCGTTGTCCTACTTTATTGGCGATCGTGAGCGCGATGTTGTGGCAGGCACTGCTGCAGGCGTAAAAGGCATTTTAATTGATAGCGATCAGCCTATTAGTACAGTGCTGGATCTGATAGAATAGCCCCTTCTAAATCTCCCCCGGTTGGGGAGACTTTTAAAATCTCACGTAAAAGGATTGGGGGCAGCTTAGAAATTATTAATATTTATGCTAAACTCCAGGTCCTTTAAGAATATCGATTCCCTTGTCTTTGCAATAGCAGGCTTTTTTATCATACAACTTTATACTGCTTATAGCGGTATCGGCGTTTCGCCAGACTCTATTATGTATGCCAGCGCGGCACGCAGTTTAGTTGATGAAGGCGCGCTTATTACCTTTAATGGCTTGCCGCTGGTTGACTTCCCTATTTTTTACCCCACATTTCTGGCATCAGTAAGTTTTATTAGCGGGGTTGATCCCTTTACTTTTGGGCCCATATTGAACGGGGTAATGTTTGCCACCCTGCTCTATTTATGCGGATGGATAATGCAGCAGTTTGTGGGTGCAACACACCTTTATAAATGCCTGATACTGATTGCCATAATGTTGAGCCCTGCCCTACTGCAGATCTATACCTATTTATGGTCTGAAACTTTATTTATTCTGCTTAGTATTATCTTTATAGTGGTGTTCCGCAAATACATGGTAACGCGCAGCATCATCTGGCTGGTGGTGGCGGCGTTAATAGCAGCTGTAAGTACGGTAACACGTTACGCGGGCGTAACTATTATAGGTGCCGGGGGCTTTATTTTATTGTTTGACCGCAATCTTAACGTTAAACGAAAGATCATCCATATATTAAACTACGGTGTAGTGGCATGTTCTTTACTTATACTAAATTTATTCAGAAATGCGCTGTTAACCAAAACCATGACAGGCCCGCGCGAGCCCTCATTAACACCCTTTACCGAAAACCTATATTATTTTGGCACCGTTATGGCCGAGTGGTTGCATATTTCCCCTCAACACTACGCCGTGGTATCTTCACCTCTCGGCTGGGTAATTTTACTCGCGCTGATCGGTATGCTGGTTTACCGGTTAGTAAGGGGCAAAATGTCCGATTACGAAAACATTGCATTGACCTTTGCGCTTGTTTATGGGCTGTTCATTATCATATCGTCCACATTTTCGCGCTATGAGCGCATTAATCCACGTTTGTTGTCACCAATGGTTATTCCGCTCATGTGGAGCCTAACAAGCTGGGTGCTCACCGCTTTCCGTAACATACGTTTCAATCACCAAAAGCGGCAGATAATAAGCTGGGGTTTAAGCTTAACGATGCTTATTTTTACAGCCAATGAAGCTTACGCCGATTGGGACCGGCACCATGACCAGAAAGATTATGGCAATCCTGGGTATACTGATGATACCTGGAACCATTCAAAGTTTGTTACTTTTTTAGAGCATAATAAGCATATCTACAAACCAGGTATACCTATTTATTCTGACGCGAATGAAGCAGCCTATTTTACCTCAGGTATACGATGTAAAAATTTACCCCACCGTTTTTTCCCTGAAAAAATAGCTGAGTTTTATAAGGTTCCCCATTATTACCTTATTTGGTTTGAAAAACTGGAAAACCCCGAGCTGATCAACCTGGAGCACGTTTTGCAAAAACAAAAATTAATTAAGCTTTACGATTTTGGAGATGAAGGAGCGATTTATGAGATGAAGCCGGAATTGAACGGGAGGTAAAATCCGTGTATCAATGCAATAGTGTGGGGTTTCAAACCAAACGCTATTTCTTAAAGATTTAATAGCGCTTACCGTTTCACTAAATAGTGCAAATGTCTCCTTCTTTCATTATTATGATTATCAAATGATTAAAACAAACTTATAGCTAATCTTACTGACGTAAAAGTAGTTTCACATTGTTTTATGCTGACATTACAAAACTTTGATGATCTTTAAGTTACCTATAAATTCGTTTCAATGGTTTCATCCATTATCATATATTTTGTGAAACGCATACAAAATTTTGTTCATAACGATCGGTTTAAAACCATGGTCATTTTGTGGTCGCTCGTTTCTTGTCAAAACAACAATTATTACATAGTTTTGATGCTAAACCAACACCGTTACCTGAATGACCTCTTCTTTCCTTAAAAAATTATTTACAGCCTCAATATTCTGTGCAATAACGCTATCTGCCACCGCCCAAACCAAATCATCCTTTAAAAACTGGGCGCAAACACCGCCAATGGGTTGGAACAGCTGGGATTGCTACGGCCCTACCGTTACCGAAGCCGAGGTTAAAGCCAATGCCGATTATATGGCAGCCAATTTGAAAAAACAGGGTTGGGAATATATTGTGGTAGACATACGCTGGTTTGTGGAGAATGATAAAGCGGGTGGTTATAACCAAACCGACCCTATATATGTAATGGATGAATTTGGCAGATATTTACCTTCAACAAAGCGATTTCCGTCATCAGCAAACGGCAAAGGCTTTAAGCCCTTGGCCGACTATATGCACAGTAAAGGTTTGAAATTTGGTATTCATATTATGCGCGGTATACCCGTTAAAGCAGTTAACGAAAAGCTGCCGATAAAAGGCGCTAACGGCATTACTGCTGATAAAATATACACTACCGACTTACAGTGCAAATGGCTTAAAGATAATTATACGGTATTAGCCGACAAGCCCGGAGCACAGGAATATTACAACTCTATTATGGACCTGTATGCCTCATGGGGTGTAGATTTTATTAAGATAGATGACTTGTCGCGCCCATACCATCAGGGCGAAATTGAACTCATCAGAAAAGCAATTGATCAAACTAAACGGCCTATTGTGCTAAGCACATCTCCCGGCGAAACCCCTGTTGAAAAGGCAGATCATGTTAAAGAACACGCCAACATGTGGCGTATGGTTGATGATGTATGGGACATATGGAAAGACCTGGTGCATTTAATGAATGTTGCCAAAGGATGGTACCCTTACATTGCCCCCGGCACCTGGCCGGATTGTGATATGATACCTCTGGGCAGGATTGCTGTTAGAGGCGAACGCGGCGTTGACCGCATGACGCGGCTAACTAAAGAAGAGCAGGTTTCGCTAATGACATTTTTTACCATTTTCAGGTCGCCATTGATGTTTGGCGGGGACCTAACATCTAATGATGCTTTTACCCTGTCTTTATTAAACAATAAGGATGTATTAAAAATGCACCGCGAGGGCACCGATGTAAAACAACTGTTTATGGAAAACGGACAGGTGGCCGTAACTTCACGCAACAGTAAAACAGGTGAGCGTTATATAGCGCTTTTTAATATTGGAGATAAAGATATCAGCACTGTTTCTGTAAACCTGAAACAATTGGGCCTAAGCGGAAAAGTTAAGATAAAAGACCTGTGGAACGGCACAACTACTACGCAAACCGATGGTGTTTTATCAAGACAACTTGCGCCACATGCCATTATTTTGCTGAGCATAGCAAAGTAAGTTTATTTAGTTACTGTATTATATACTAACCTTTATTGTTCACTTGATAGCTATTTAACTAATATCCAATAACCAATCTTTCCCCGTTAATCACTAATTTAGCAGCCTTATAAAACAAGGGAGAAAGAATTGGATTACTTAGCGGGATTGAATACCGAACAGCGGGCAGCCGTACAACAAATACACGGCCCGGTAATGATTATTGCGGGCGCTGGTTCGGGTAAAACAAGGGTTATAACTTACAGGGTGGCGCACCTTATTGCCAGCGGGGTCGATCCGTTTAATATACTGGTTCTTACTTTTACCAACAAAGCCGCCCGCGAAATGCGCGAGCGTATAACACACCTGGTGGGGCCTGAAGCCAAGAACATCTGGATGGGCACCTTCCACTCTGTTTTTGCCAAGTTACTGCGTGTTGAGGCCGATAAAATAGGCTATCCAAATAACTTTACCATATACGATACGGACGACAGCAAAAGCGTTTACAGGGCTGTTTTAAAAGAGATGAACCTTGACGATAAGCTGTATAGTGTAAACTTTGTGTTAAACAGAGTATCTGCAGCAAAAAATAACCTGGTATCGTGGCAGGAGTATCAAAACAATGAACAGATCCAGGCTGATGATTTTTCGAGTGGACGCGGTATGCTTGGCAAGATCTACGAAACCTATGTAAACCGCTGTTTCCGCGCCGGTGCCATGGACTTTGACGATCTGCTTTTTAAAACCAATGAGCTTTTAAAGCTTTTCCCGGAGACGCTTAACAAGTATCAGCATAAGTTTAAATACCTGATGGTAGATGAGTATCAGGATACCAATTTTTCGCAATACCTTATAGTAAAGAAACTGGCGGCCGTTAACGAGAATATCTGCGTTGTAGGCGATGATGCACAGAGTATCTACGCCTTTCGTGGTGCTAATATCCAAAACATACTCAACTTTGAAAAAGATTACCCTGATCTGAAAATATTTAAATTGGAGCAGAACTACCGCTCTACACAAAACATTGTTAATGTTGCCAACAGCATCATCGCCAACAATAAAGATCAGCTTAAAAAGAACGTTTTTTCTGAAAAAGAAACAGGCGACCGCATAAAGGTTATGCGTGCTTTTAGCGATAATGAAGAAGGCAAGATTGTTGCCGAAGGTATAATGCAGGAGCGCAGCACCAAGGGCCTTAAATGGCATGATTTTGCCATTCTTTACCGCACTAACGCGCAATCGCGCTCTATGGAGGAGGCTTTGCGTAAGCTGGGTATTCCCTATAAAATTTATGGCGGCCTCTCCTTCTATCAGCGTAAAGAGATAAAGGACCTGATAGCTTACTTCAGGCTCACCTTTAACCCTAATGACGAAGAAGCCCTTAAACGTGTAATTAACTACCCTAAACGCGGCATTGGTGATACCACCGTTGACAGAATAATAGTAGCGGCGGATAAAAATGCATTAAGTCCGTTTGAAATTATATTGGAAGCGCCGCGCTACTTAGAAAAAGCCCCGGCGCAATTGATGGCGTTTGCTACCATGATACAAAGCTTTCAGGTGCTTACCAAAACACAAACAGCTTATGAGGCAGCTTTATATATTGCCCAGCACTCGGGCTTGTTAAAGGATCTGTATGAAGATAAATCTGTTGAAGGGCTTAATCGTTACGAAAACATACAGGAATTATTAAACGGTATTAAGGAGTTCAGCGAGCGAGAGGACCTGGAAGAAAAAGGCCTGGAGGTTTTTATGCAGGACATTGCCCTGCTTACCAACGATGATAATGATAAGAACAAGGATGCTGACACGGTATCCCTCATGACGATACACTCATCAAAAGGGTTAGAATTTCCGCAGGTGTATGTGGTGGGTTTAGAGGAGAATTTATTTCCTTCGCAGATGTCGTTGAATTCACGAAGTGATCTGGAAGAAGAACGCAGATTATTTTACGTAGCTATTACCCGTGCCGAGACCAGGTTATCCATAAGTTATGCTACCTCCCGTTTTAAATTCGGTACGCTGATAAGCTGCGAACCGAGTAGGTTTTTAGATGAAATAGACGCCCAATACCTCGAGCTTGATTTTACCGCAAAACCGGCTGCCAGCAGCACATCATACGATGATGAACGCAGCGCCTGGGGTCGCAGTGATACTTTTTCGAAGCCTAAGCCTAAAAATACTGCAAGTGCGCCGGTTAAAACCACATCAATACTGGCAAAGGCACATGTGCCATCAGCCAATTTTAAACCTTCGGATACCTCCAATTTGCAAGTTGGTATGGAGGTAGAGCATGAGCGTTTTGGCTTTGGCAAAGTGATAAGCCTGGAAGGCAATAAACCTGATATTAAGGCCACTATTTTCTTTAAAGAAATTGGGCAAAAGCAATTGCTTTTAAAATTTGCCAAGCTATCAATTGTAACCAATAATTAAGCCGTTACCCAGCTTTTGTAGAAACATTTCCCCAAGAATAAATCCCGTTCATATAAAGTTTTTGCTTTTTAACTTAAATATGCCTTATAATTAATATGGCATGCGTTTTGGTTTCTTAATTGTAACCACAAGTTTTTTCACAATTAAAAAATTACGACCATGAACGAAAATTTGAAGAAGAAGACCAACAAAAGTGTAGGAAAAAACATCCGCGCTTTTCGCCACCAAAACGGATGGAGCCAGGAAGATGTGGCTAACAAACTGGGTATATCTATCCCCGCGTTTTCAAAAATTGAAACGGGGGTAACTGATATAAATCTTTCAAGGCTTGAGCAGATCGCAAATATTTATGATATAGAAGTGGTACAGATACTATCAATGGACGCGGAGCAGCCGGTTGAACAGCAACCATCCAATTTAAGCATAGTTCAAAAAAAATTACTGGACCGTGAAAACGAAATTGTAAATCTGCAACGCAAAGTGATTTTACTGTATGAAGAATTACGTAATAGTAGAATTACTTCTTAATATAATAAAACCCCTTATCCTCTCCTTTTTCAAAAGTTAAATTGTTTTGGCTGATTATTAAACTACTGTACAGTACCACAATTTTGGCTTGGTTTTAGTATGCTAGTAATTGACGTAGAAAAATGTAGGATAAACCTGAAAATAGGCAAGTAATGGCTAATTATCTAATTTCAACCGGGGCAAGCAATGAGGCAATTGCAGACACCATACATGATGTAGAAACCAAATTAAAGGTAAGGGCAATAAATTTGCTCGATTCTGGATTTACGCCAAGTAAGGGTGAGGTGAGATTTTTTGTGACAGCAGGCAATGAAAAAATTGCATTTGAGACAAAAGGCTATCGTCGGCACCGGCGCGACCTTATTTTACATATGATATCGTGGTATTGCGTATACGCCGGTTGGGTGGAAACAGCAAGGATACACCCTACCTGGCCCAACTAGTAGTGTATTTTAAGCTGACGCGGTGCCCGGGTCATGCAGCATATCGCTCATTTCGATAATCTTGTCGTCAATTTCCGCTACACATTTACCCATAAGGCTTATACACTCTGCCTGATCAACCAAGCTTTCGGCTTCCAAATTCATCAAACCCTTTAAAGTTGCTATAGGGCCGCGAATTTGATGAGACAAGTAGGACGAATACTCTGATAATTTTCTGTTTTTCGCTTGTAGGTCTTTCGTTCTTTCGTCAATTATTTCTTCCAAATGATGATTTATTCGGTCCAGATTATCCTTTTGTCTTGATATCTCGCTATTGAGTGTCTGCAATTGCAAATTGGTGGTTGCTTTGCGTTTAACACTTCCGTACAATAGCACTATCACAACGGCTAACAGGCAAGCAACTACCGTTACCGACCAAAACTTTACCCGGGATGTTTCCGCATCTTTTTTATCAGACAAAGCTTTCACCGCCTTTACCTGTTCCAAATTTATAAGGTCTAGTTTCTTTGAAACGTTATTGCGGTAATTTACGCTATCCTCCCGGTAAATGTTGATGAGATGATCTAATGCTGCTTTATAGTTATTTCGTTTTAGCTCCATTTCATAAGCGGTATGCTTATAATCGTAAATGTCTTTATCATTTTTAATTAGTATAGAATAATTTCGCCCCTCATTCAAATATTTCTCTGCCTCTGCAAAATTACCCTCTGATACGTATAAGTCTGTCAATGTCAAATTTATAGCTGCTACAGACGACTTCATATCCATAGCGTTCGCCTTATCATGCGCGTCAATTAATAACGTTTTTGCCCGAGCAAAATCACGCAGTTGATAGTATAAAAAACCCAAATTTTCCAGACACTGTACTAAAATAACATCATTTTTTAACAAGGTAAATAGCTTCACAGCCTTGTAATAATGAAGTTTGGCTTTTTCATACATACTTTTTCGGTTGTAGATATTTCCGATATTGAGGCTTAATGATGCAATAAGATTCGTATCCTTATATTTTTCAGCTATGTTTTCTGCTTTGCCAAAATATTCCAGGGCCCGTTCATAATCTACCAATTGATATAGATTGCCAATATTGTTATATACCTTTGCAACTCCGCGTTCGTCTTGTAGTTTTTGATAAATAGCCAAGGCATCAAAATATCTATTCAAAGCACTATCCGGATGGTTCAAATAATATTCGCCAATACCTTTTATACGAAAAGCCTCTGCAATACCCCTGTCGTATTTTAGCTGCAAGGCAAGTTTAAGAGCTTTTTCGGCATATGAAACAGTTTGATTAGGATCTATTAAACGGTTATTATAACCATTCTTATTCAATGCTATAACTTCGTTTGTGTCTTTTACCGTAACATCATAATAATTATTCGCGTATACCGTGCAGGTTATCAATATAAAAAACAAACTGGCGCAAATTTTCCTCATTAAATCACTCTTACGTTTAATTATTGTGAAAGTTATAAATAATACGCTATATATTTTCTATTCAATAAAAAAACAACCCAGGGCATTGAAAAACTTTTTATAAATATTGCTTTGTAATTAATTAAACATATATATATTTGCTGTGTTAAGTATTTGAATATCAAAAATATACAACCAAGGAATTAATGAATAAAAATTAAATTTAGACTAAAACAAAAAAGAGATATAACGAAAAATTGCTAGTTAAGCAACGGTAATGAATGAACAAATTGCATAAGCAAAATATAAAAACTCGTAATATCCATTACCTTATAATTAAAATAAATAATATTTTCAATATACGATTTCTCGCTAATTTTATAAATTAACAATTATGAAAAAATACATTTTTACAACAGTTTGGATTTTTCTTTTTGGAGTGTTAGTGGCATGCTCAAAAAAGGACGTTATAAGAATAAATCCGACAGATTTTTCATTTCATAATTTATCAAACAAAACTTTCCTGGCAACAGCAGACTAAGGCAATAAAGCAAATATCATTTAACTATTATTCTACACTAAAATTAAAATATCATGTCTAAAATCATCTTAACAATAGCAATCGTAATATCAGTTGGAATATTCTCATTAATAAAAACCAACACTGCTGCAAGCAACGCAAAAACAACTACGCTGCACATTCAGAAGGTTTCAGTTAGCAACGGAGTACCTACACTCGCTACTGCAGATTAATGCTGGCGAAGGGGCATTTATAAAACTATAACAAATTAATAAATCAAAATAAATCAATAAATAGAAATCTTTATAAATCATGAAGAAGTTAACTATCGCTTTGGCAATTATTTTATCAATTGGAATCAACACAACCTTTGCAGTTTCGGAACACGAGAAAAATAACTTGGGCACGGCCGACATAACTGAAAAAAACAACCTGGGCACTGCCGACAGAACTGAGAAAAACAATTTAGGTACTGCCGACAGAACCGAAAAAAACAATCTGGGTACCGCCGACAGAACTGAAAAAAACAATCTGGGTACCGCTGACAGAAACGAAAAAAATAACCTGGGTATCGCCGACAGATTTTAATATAAACCATCATTCACATATAATTTAAAACACTCAACATTAAAAAGATCATGAAAAAATTCATCATAGCAGCAGCAATTATTTTAACAACAGGCTTATCAACTTTCGCTACAGAGA
>Ga0247814_10000120_pt1 | contig 74476 bp, 67 predicted proteins | sample UWRJL179409R1_FD_179947 | JGI IMG/M metagenome (GOLD analysis project Ga0247814, IMG submission 179947) | Plant litter microbial communities from Arlington Agricultural Research Station in Wisconsin, United States - UWRJ-L179-409R-1 | ecosystem: Environmental > Terrestrial > Plant litter >... | reverse complement strand
GGTACCCTCTTGCGTCAGGTAATATAACTTGTCGCCTACCGAGAAAAAACGCCATGGCTCTATTTCTTCTTCTACGATTGGGATTTTTGTCGGTTTTCCTTTTCCGTGCACCGTGAGTTTACCGTTTGCCAACACAAAAAATACGTCTTTCGTGGCGGGTATGATGTATGAATAATCTTTCCCGTCATAAGCATAGGGAAACACGCGGCCTGGGATATACCTAAGCAATGGCGAACCCGGCTTATATAACTTCTGCATGTTTTTTTGGGCATGCAACATGTTATATTTTCCTTGGTGAATGATGCCCAGATCGCCGGAACGGCCAATGACATAGACCAATCCTAAACCTGTATCCTTGACGATATATTGGATAACGGGGTCCGTAAAACCAAGCAGGTGCCTTTCAATAACCATAAAGTGGTTACCATCGAAACGTACCAGGCCCGAATTGGTAGCAAACCAAAGAAAGCCCGAGTCGTCAAAACACAATTGCGTAACCGAGTTTTGGGGCAGTCCGTTTTCATCGGTATAATGCTGAAGCGAAAAGCCATGATTAAATTCAGGAGCTTCTGACTGGCCAAAGCCTATGGATGCCAGGAGCATAACCAGTAATAGGATGGTATATTTAAGCCCTTTCATTTGATCAATCGAACCGGCTGCGGTATGGCTCCGGAACTACTGCAATGTTAGGCAAAATAGGGCTTTGATACGAAAATCTATATGATTTAGCTGACGATGAAACCCATATGGCCAAAACCAGAGTGGCAAATTACTTAAAAACAAGGGATTATCACACCCCACGTCCATGGTAGGAAATCTGCTAAATTCGGTTATATTTGTGATTGAACTTTGGCTCTACTCAAAAATGGCATTTGAAATTCTCATAACGGATGATCATGGTATCGTTAGGCACGGTACGCGTCTCCTGATTAAAGACATGCTACCTGATGCGGTGATCTACGAAGCGGAAAACATTGACCAGATGATTTCCATGCTTAAAATCCGTCCTTATGATTTACTGATCTTGGACATCAACCTGCCCGGCGGCAACAGCACCCAGATGATGGACCAAGCACGCCTCAGGCGCCCGGATATCAAAATCCTTATCTTTTCTGCATACGACGAAAAATTGTATGCCACGCGTTACATGCAAGCCGGAGCCAACGGCTACCTTCACAAACATACTTCGGAACAGGAAATAAGGGATGCCATACATGCCATACTGCATAATGGTAGATACGTAAGTCCGTCGCTACAGAACTTTTTGATGGAAAGTTTTATCCAGAAAAAAGACCAACACGACAATCCCTTACTCGCACTCTCCAACAGAGAAATAGAGGTAGCGGAATTATTGGTGCAAGGCATGGGCGGTATCGAAATTTCGTCTTCACTCAACATCCAGATGTCGACTGTAAGTACCTACAAAAAGAGGATTTACGAAAAGCTGAACGTAAACAACGTGGCCGAGCTGATCGAAAAGTTTAGGCTATACGGCAACTCCGCCGGAGACATGTCATAATATTCATCTTATTATATTTTCTATTCAATGGTAATTATTGAATAAGTTTTCTTTGCCATTTATTTAAGGCAAAAATTAGATGAATTTTATTTTTCCGGCAGCAAACCAGCACATTCTCAATAACAGTAAACCATGCCTAAACCGGGAAATATTGGTGGAACCGTAGGTGCGGTCGCGGTAACGGATGGGCAAATCCATGATTTTAAGATTAAGCTTATAGGCGCCGAACAATAAGTCATAATCGCCGAAAGGATCAAACTCTCCAAAGAATTTACGGTTCTCTATCAACCTGTTATAATCTTCGCGGAACATCACTTTGGTGCCGCACAAGGTATCTTTGATATTTTGCTCCAACAACCAACTGAATACCATGCTGAAGAATTTATTGCCCAACATATTCAGGAAGCGCATCGCATTTTTTTCCATCGGATATACCAAACGAGATCCGTTGATAAACTCCGCCTTTCCGGAGGCGATGGCATGATAGAATTTAGGGATGTCTTCCGGCGGAACGGTCAAGTCGGCATCCAAAATCATCAGGATATCACCCGTAGCCATAGAATAACCTTTCCTTACCGCGTCACCTTTGCCTTTGCCGGTTTGTTTGGCCACCTTAATATCGTGCGTCGATTCATATTTTTTCTGTACTTCCAGAATGGTTTCCCAAGTATTGTCCGTACTGTTTCCTTCTACATAAATAATCTCTACGTGCTTACCGAACTTAGGTAACCTTAGGATGGCATTCTCAATGTTTCCGGCTTCGTTGCGGGCAGGAATCACCACGGTGGTGGAATATTTTTCGGAAACATCAGCCGCTGGGTTCAATACCGGGCGCGCGTTGATGTAGCTGTTGATGGAAAGAGCATTAAAAAATGGCAAATGGGCCACGTATTTATTCATGAACCACGAAAATACGGGTACATAAAACGGAAAAAGCAAACGGCGTGTCTCGCGGAAACTTTCGAAGCCCGTGAGTTGCAATAAATTTTTGATGTCGGTGGTAGAAAGCCAGTTTTGGTTGGGTGTACGCTTCTTCAGTCCAATTCGTTCACCAAGTTTCAGCATGGGTTCCCACAGGTGGTTATAATAGGTGATGATGATGCGTGTACGCTCGTGGCACACTTTGCCCACCTGCTCGAAAACACTTTGGATATCGTCAAAAAAACCGATGGAATTGGATATGATGACGACATCAAATTTTTCTTCCAGTTCAAAATTCTGCGCATCCATATGGTGAAACGTGATGTGTGGATGTGCTTCACGTGCCTCCTCAACCATTTTCTCACTAAAGTCTATTCCGGCTTTGCGACCGCCGTTCAACGCAGACAGCGTATCACCGTTGGCGCAACCTATTTCCAGTACCGATTCGTGGTCCTGGATATAGAAATTGCAATACTCCACGATGTCGTTCCAGTAATACTTGCGTTTTGAGCGGTACTTACGTAATCCCGGAGCTATCTGGTTAAAGTAATTTTGTCTTGAACTATAATTATTTTCTGATGTCATTCTTTTCAATTTTCAACTTCGGCATGCCGAAGATTACCCATTACAAAATATAAGGGCTCGTTTGTTTCAATTCTTGGCCTAAACCACCGCGATTAAGTCGATCCCTGTTTTCTCCGGAATCATTCTCGCCGCATTTTTAGGGGTGATTTCCCTGCTGTTTCGTGCGTTGTATATTTTATATCCCAATGGGCGAAGCAAATGCTCAAAATCAGAAAATTGCGCTCCGTTTTCCTTCATCTGGTATACGCTTGCCTCAAAAATAATGTCGGGCTTAAAACGGGCCAACATTTTTGATGCGCCTGAAAGCACTTCAAATTCATGTCCGTCCGTATCTACCTTAATCAAATCCACTTTTTCGATCCCGTTCGATTCAACCCAATCGTCCAAACGGAACGATGGGATATTTTTGGCATCCATGGCACTTCCGCCATGCAACGGATGGGTTTCCGAAAAGGATTTTCCATCCACGCGCCAGCTCGAATAGGCAATCAAACTCGGGTTATCCTCATTTTTATCCGAAAGAAAACACTGGGTAACGAATATCCTTTTGTTCAATTCCGGATTGAGGGCTAGGTTCCGTTTTAGCTTTCCGTAGGCATAATCCGTTGGCTCAAAACTATACACGGTAGCGTTATACTGTTCCGCAAAACGAAGGCTCATTGCCCCGATATTAGCGCCTACATCAATAATAACAGGATTCGAAGATGGATCTACCGAAATTCTTTCGTTACTAAATACATGCCCCTGAAAGTTCCCAAAAAGATAAATCGACAAATCGATTCCTTCCCCAAGATCCAACTCGAAGTTGATGTTATTCCTTTTTACCGTCACCTTATTCTTGCGGACAAATATCTTTACGAAAAAGAACAGGATCTTGGCGCCGAAAATGCGGATCAACGTCAGTGGTAAAATGCTTCCGAGCTGTTTCATTACTATAGATTCTTTACTAAAATTATTTTGGCTGTTGGGCACCTGCCGGGGTTTGTATATTATTCGGATTGTTCACCACCGTTCCCACCAAATCATACCTGATTTTGTATACTTCTGCCTTTTCCACAGTACCTTCGGTATGGACCAGCTCAAAAATGTTGGGGTATTTTGTGGCAATCGTGATCACATACCGATGCATGGTATTGATAAAACGGTTGGGGATATATCGATTGGGATTTACCCTAAGCTCAGCCAATATAAAGTGTGTTACGCCATTGTCCCTGAATGCATTCAACAGTTCGTCCGGATCGTTGGAAGGCAAGCTATATACCCCGTAGAATTTTTTGAAATCTCCGTATACATAAGACATGGGTGCCCTTCTGCTGGCTACATAACTGCCTTCGGGTAACTCGCGGGCGCAATACCTACTGGCCCTGAAAAAATTCACCCAGTCCGTAGAGTATCCATAAAACTCATCGCCCGACAAATTGCGAGAAAGTGGCTTTATATTGGCCGGAACTTTTCCCAAAGAATTCAGTGCGTTGGGCGCCATGAAAAACAACATAAACACAAACAGGAAAAAAGAAAATCCCTTCAAGTTTTTCGTCTGAAAAAGTTGGTACCAACCATAGAAAATGACGATAAAAATAAAGGGCAGGTAAATCATGATTAAACGGGCCTGTGCCCAAAAGGTGTGGATACCGAGATAAGTGGTACCACTAAGGATCGCGAAGTATAAACCGGCAATCAATACGGCCTTATTTTTTTTGATGAACGAAAAAATATAACCGGGGAGCATCAGCAACAGCGTAAATAAGGTCAGCAAGGTTTTCATCCCGGCATCCATTTTCCCGTTTTCTTTGGCTATACCCAATATTTCCCATAAACGGCCGCCGATGTATACTTCGGCATTTCCCCATAGGCGAATCAAATATCCCGAACTCTTCTCCGCCGTATTGTTCGGATCCGCGGGGTTAAAAATATCCTTGCGTACCATCTTCGTTCCCTGATCCTCGAACTGACTAAAGAACGAAAGGTCCCAAATGAGCCACTTCAAACACTCATACAACATTACAAAGGATGCGGCAAACAAAAGCACCAAAATGGCATTTTTCCATTTTCGGTACACCATGAAGTAGGTAAATGCGGCCAACGGGGCAAACGAAGCCACATTCCTGGTCATGTACAAGATTCCGGACATGGCACCAAATAGCAACCAGGCTTTTATAGGAAAGCCTTTTTCCTGCTCGGTTTTCTCAATGAGGTTAAACACCGCCCACATGAATAACATCTGGACCATCGCAAAAAAGCACTCCGTATAGGTTAGCGCGGCATGGATCAGAAACAGATAATTGGTACCGGTAATAAACAAAGCGCCAAACAATACCGTATAAGGTATGCGGTTCCTGAATACACGGAACATCAAAAACAAGGAAACCATAAAAAATATGGTAGAGAAAAACTTGAGTATGCCCAGGTTAAAGCCAAAAATACTGATCAGCAACCCCACCACCATGCTATAGAGCGGAGCCGTGGCTTTATAGAAATAATTAAAAAAATCTTTGGCATAATCGTTTCCAGCCTCTAAATAAAGTGCGTCATCATTGGCCAAACTAATCTTCATTTCGAAGAGGCCCAACGCCAAAAACAACGAAAAGCCGAAAATGATCCAGAAGATTGTTTTGCTATTCCGTTGAAAAAAATTTTCGGCCTTCATAATCAATATCGGCTCATCGACCAAATTCGCGGAAACTTCCTTTTTGGGCGATACTTTAATATTCTTCTTGCTAGCCATTGGATAAATTATTTCGTGTAACAAATATATTCATATAAGCAGAAAAGCCCTCATGATTATATAGATACAAATTTTCGGGGGTCATGAGTTCAAATCCATTGGGCGCCACAAAATACACCGACAGACCGGCATCCCAAAAAATAGAAAGGAGAGACATGGGTGTTTCTCCGGCTTTCTTTAACCCATAAGGCCAAAATTCGCTCAGTATTTTCAAATCGGGACTTTCCCTCAATATTCTGCCCATGCCTTTAAAAGCTGAAACTTCATAGCCCTGAATATCAATTTTGATGAAGTCTACGTGCTGCCCATCGGTAAAAAAATCGTCGGCACTCACACATTGAATTTCTTCAATGCTTTCATATTCGTCTACCGGATAGGTGCGATGGTCCACATTCAACAGAGATGATTTATAAATTTTCAGGGCGCCGGTTTCGCTACTTAATGCCCTTTCCAAAAGCGTGGTATTTCTTAAAGTTCCACAGTTAGCCGTCAAATGCTTAAAATTTGTCCTGTCGGGTTCAAAGGCGAATATCTTCCCTTCGTTACCCACCAAGCGGGAAAGGATGGCCGTATAAAATCCAATATTGGCCCCCACGTCCAATACCGTATCACCAGGCTTTATGTGGGCCTGCATGATGGAAATTTCCCTTTTGTCCTGGCGAAGCTTAAAGAAACGATAAATAATATTATATAGCGGAAAGCATCGACGGTACAAGAAGTTACCTAAACTCAATGAAAATTTGCTCATCTGAATGCCAAGAATTTATATCCAAAAAAGTTCCAAAACATGGCTACGAATACAGCTAATATTTTAGATACATAAAATGGCAGTTTCTGTTTTTCGTGAAAAAACCAAAGCGCGGCATTGTTGAATGCCAATCCGCCCAAGGAGACCAATATGAACACGAGGTATTGGACGGCCACATCCGGATCGCTGCTTTCAAAAGTCCAGAGACGGTTCCAAATAAAATTGTTGGAAGCGGCGCACATAAAACCTAAGCTGTTGGCCGCATATTTGCGCATGCCGATTTTTTCCTTCAAAAACCAGGTAACGGCAAAATCCAAAGCTACGCCAGATGCGCCTACAATCCCGAATTTGAGTATGGTTAGTAATGATTCGTTCATACGGATAAGCGCCAAAGATACACTTATGCAAAACAAAATAAACTAATTTTGCCCGAATCTGGATTTACCGGACAATCCAGCCACTTTATCGAAAATACATGGCCATATTTTATACACATCTTCTCCTTTGCATCGGTGTTACTGCCATACTTTGGTTTATGCAGGTCGTGCATTACCCGCTGCTACCATACGTTGATACCGGAAAGTGGGCACAATTTTCTGAAAAGAGGCGCATGTTCACCATCATGGCCATTTATCCGCTGATGGCTTTTGAGGCATTGACTGGCGTCGCGCTGATTTTGATAGCCACACAAAGCAAAACTTACGGCCTGTTGGCCACTTCGATTATTTTATTGGTTGCACTGCTGATCTATACGATTGCATATCTGAACCCACAGTTCAAAAAGATAAGCTCGCCGAACGATGAAGCGAACCAACAACGTTTTTTAAAACTGCATTGGGTTCGCACCATCGGATGGACGATCAGACTGTTGTTGTTTATCTTAATTTTGTTAGGCTCGTCCTCATAATAAAAAACGGGCCGACCCGGTTTACCCGAATCAGCCCGTAACCCTTAACCTAAGAAAACTAATTATGCCTGTTTCACCAACTGTACTTCGATGGCTAATTTAATTTCGTCGCTTACTACTACGCTGCCTGCTTCCGTTACCGCACTCCACGTCAACCCGAATTCTTTGCGGCTAATTTTACCTGTGATGGAAAAACCAGCTTTGGTGTTACCATACGGATCCTGAACCGTGCCGGCATATTCTACTTGTAATGAAACCGGTTTTGTATTTCCGCGGATGGTCAATTCTCCGTTTAATACAAATTCGTCATCGCCTTTTTTATCCAGCGAAGTGCTTTTGAAATTGATTTCCGGATGATTACCCGCATCAAAGAAATCGGCCGATTTCAAGTGGCCGTCACGCTGTTCGTTATGCGTGGTGATGGAATCGGCCTTTGCCGAAAATGAAATGGAAGCACCGGCAAATGAATCGCCTTGTGTTTCCACGGTGCCTTCATAGTTCGTGAATTCTCCGGAAACGGTAGAAATCATCAAGTGTTTTACTTTAAAACCAATGTTCGTGTGTGTTGGGTCTATCACCCATTTTGATGTACTCATTTTGTTATATTTTATCTGTTATTAATTGTCTACTATTTTTCCTTTTACTCTTCATGCCGCTTTTCAATTAAACGGCCATCGGCAAATCCATCAGTAGTACTTTGGCGTTGGAATCGGCAGTGATATATACACTTTCGGTATCCCATATGCCGTAGCCGTCCCTTGTGCTCAATTTTTGTGAATCGACGGTTATATTTCCGTCAATCACGAAAACATATAGGCCGTTACCTTCCGCTTTGATGTTATATTCAGCACCAAAGCCTTCCGTAAGGTTTCCCAAATAGAATCGGGCATTCTGGTGAATCTTCAAGCCAGCTTCGTCCTGGTCGAACGGAGAAACCACTTGCACAAATTCATTGGTCTTGGTAGCATCATATGTGGCCTGGTCATACCGTGGCGTAACCGCATGCTTTTGTGGAATTACCCAAATCTGCAACAATTTCAACAGTTCGTCCTTGTTGTGATTGAACTCACTGTGCGTAACGCCGGTTCCGGCACTCATTACCTGCACTTCGCCCGCTTGGATGATGCCGTGGCTGCCCATGCTGTCTTTGTGTTCGATCGTACCGGATAACGGTATGGTGATGATTTCCATGTTGTCATGCGGGTGCATACCGAATCCCATGCCGCCGGCAATCTGGTCATCGTTCAACACGCGCAATACCCCAAAATGGATGCGCTCCGGGTTATAATAATTGGCAAAGCTAAATGTGTGCCTGGCTTTGAGCCATCCATGGTCCACGTTGCTGCGTGAATCCGCTAAATGCAATACTGTTTTCATGGTTTTGATCTCCTTTACTGGTAAATGATTAAATCCTACTATCTGCGGAACCGATTCCTTTTTTGGCCTGCTTTCTACTGCTAGGGCTGGTGAGGCTGCGATTCCTGCCGCACTTACCGCCAAACTTTTGATGAATGCTTTTCTTTTCATACTATTAGAGGTAAGTACATGCATGTACATACATTTATTATGCCAATTTTTTTTGAATCTATCCCCTCGATTTATCTAGTAACTCATTTAATAGTCTAGCCTCAGTATCAGTCAATTTTACTTGGCTGCCATCTAAACCTTCTACTGACAGATTGACTTCATTTAAGACATTCATGCCTTGTTGTGTCAGTTCAATCAATGTTTCGCGTCCGTCAGCTTCCGAACGAGTCCGACTGATGAGTTTTTTGTCCTGCAAACGGTCGAGGATCCTCGGAACATTGCTGCTTCTTTCGATCAGACGGTTTGCAATTTCTTTCACGCACAATGGCCTGGGATTGCTCCCTTTCAAAATTCGCATCACATTATATTGTTCGGCCGTCAGGTTGAATGGCTTTAAACCTTGCGCAACTGCGGTCTGGAGCTGATAAGCCGAGAACATCATATTGAGTGCAGCCTTATGCTGCTCACTTCTGAATTTCTTTGTTTTCAACTCGTCTTCAATCTTCATTTTACAAATTTAATGTATATACATCTATATTTCCAAATATTCATCAAACTATTTTAGCAAATCCATGTTCATCCTCAGCTTGTTTTCGGTTTCAAACCATTCATTGGTCGGGTCACTCATGGCGGTAATACCGGCACCTGCATACAATAAGGCTTGGGTAGGTAACACTTCCATACTCCGAAGGTTCACATACAAGTCCAGATTCCCGTCCGATTGTTTTGGTCCCAGAAAACCGCTGTACCAGTTTCGTAGGTGTGTTTCCTTACGCAATAAAAAATCGACACCTTCCTTTTTGGGCAATCCGCCCACGGCAGGCGTAGGATGTAACTGTTGTACCAACCCTGCCAATAATTCCGGCCGATCAACATCATACGAGACCTGGAATGATGTTTTTAGGTGTTGTAGCTTCCCGATTGAAATAGTTTCGGGTCCGGAAACTTTCACATCAGAAAAACCGGATTTTGTAAATACGTCTTTGATATAATCGGTTACAAAGCGTTGTTCTTGAGATTCTTTTTCTGTCCATCCGCCCGATGAATCTGGATGCAACGTTCCCGCCAACGAAACGGAGCGGATAATATTCCGGTGCAGCGATAAAAACAATTCCGGTGTGGCACCGGCCCAAGTATGTACCCCGGGTATATGCACAAAAAATACACAGGCATTCGGGAAATTGTCACAAGCCGAATCAAACCATGTTGCCCAGTCAAAATTTGGCACCAACGGTACATTCCGCACTTTACTCAATGCCGTTTTACTGAAATGACCAGCCCTCATTTCCTCCGCGGCAACTTCCACCCAATTTTCGAATGATTCACGAAGGGTGTCAGCCATTCCAACATAACCGACAATGTGCTGTCTTGCAGGAATTTGAATCCCAGACCTTCCCATCCCTGACAACTCTTGCGTGGTTTCCGCGGAGAAAGCCCACAATCTTCCCGATTCATAAAAATCAAACGGAGCGGTCATCCATACATCCCCACCCCATTCCATGGCTTCGGAGAAGGTAGCCATCGAAGCTTTTTCGCCTTTCCAGTAATGGATGGATTTTTCTCCTGCCTTCCTAAAAAAGACAAACGGTTTAGAAAAATCGGGAATCTCGCCTGGTTCAATCACAAACACAAAATAAATCAAAAGATTTGGTGTTTATATTTAAAATGGACGCATGAAAATCTTTCTACAAAAATATCTGCTGTTTTTATGTGGCTCCTTCTACATGATCGGCATCTTGAATGCACAAGAAATAAGGATCACTTTTCCGTATAACGTGTATAACTTAAACGATAAGGGTATTTCCCTGCTGAAGGAAACGGCCCATAAGCATCCCGATATGCTTTGGCGGGTGAACGGGAGGGCCAGTTCTTCGGGAAGCGAGCAATACAACTTCAATCTTTCCGTCAAGCGGGCACAGGAAGTAAACCAGATACTGAAATCGATAGGCATTTCCTCTTCCGATATTACATTGACTTACAACGGAAAAGACTATGCCAACCAAGAGAAAGATGACCCAAAGGATCGCGTGGTAATCATACAATGGAAGCCCAAAGATATGCCCGAAGTCCAAAACATCGAAAAAAAATCCGATGAAAATATAACGCCGGAAACTACAAAACCATCCATAAACACATCACGGGTTTCTGTATTCGATGCGTTGGATAAAAAACCAATCTCAGGTATATTCATCGTCCATGGAAATCAATCAGAATTTAAACAGGTCTTTGATGTTGAACCGGGCGCCATGCCGATAAAAATTACGGCTCTTGGATATAAGGATACCACCATCTTAGTGAAATCCGGACAAAAGGACTTGCGGGTGGAAATGCTACCCGACTATGTGGTGGAAAAATTGGTGGTGGAAAATATCTATTTCTTTCCAGGAACGCCGGAAATCATTCCCGAATCGTTCCGTGCCTTGCAGGATATGTATAACCAACTGAAAAGCAGAAAAGATGTAAATATCGAAATCCGGGGCCACGTCAATTGGCCCACTTACCATCCAACGACACCCGAACTGGATGAGCAACATTACAAACTCTCGGAACAGAGGGCCTTGGCCGTCATGAATTGGTTAACCAAGAAAGGAATTCCGGCAGAAATCCTTTCCTATAAAGGATTCGGTGCCACACAGATGTTGTATCCGCTAGCTACGTCCGAAGGGCATCAAGCATATAACCGACGCGTAGAAGTGGTGATCCTGAAAAGGCCATAAAAAAAAGCCGCCCCCAACGGGAGCGGCTTGATCTAAAAAGGATCATGAATTATTGTTTGATGAAACGTTTGGCGGCAAAACCGGCTTCCGTTTTAAAGTCGATATAATACATACCGGCAGCCAAATCCGATACTGAGATTTCGTATGTGTTGTTACCGTCGGTGCAATTTACGTGCTGCGCACGGACCACGCTACCCATATTATTCATGATGCGGATATCAGCAGAACAGTTTCCGTTGGAACTGAATGTAACCGAAATTATATCAGTGGCCGGATTGGGGAACAAATTCAATTGTTCTGATATATTGGCGGCTTCATTGATGCCGGCCAAGCTTGTTACAGCTAAAATATTGGTGGTATCCGCACATCCGAATGAATTGGTAACCACACAGGAATAATTACCTGTTGCCGTAGGCTGGTATATACCGCTGGTTCCTCCGGGGAATATAGGGACACCGTTAAACATCCATTGGTAATTGAAACCGGTAGGCGGGTTACATTTCAGTATGCCATTAGCATAGGAAACGAACATGTTGTAAACGCCGGGTTTAAAGTAGATGGTGGTTGGATTCATGAATGCAGAACAACCGGTCAAATTATCAATCAGCTTTACGGTATACACGCCGCTTTCGTCCTGAACGGTGATTGAATGACCTAATGTGTCGGAAATCAATGTCCCGTCCTTATACCATTCATAGGTATAATTTCCCGCAGGAACGGATAAGGTAATGCTTTCCTTTTCGCACAGGGTATCCGATGGACTCACCGCAATGTCAACAACCGCCGGCAAAGCATATACAATGATTGTATCCGTAGTGATTACATCATAGTCTGGCAATTCAATAATCTCTATCGTACCAAAACCGCCGCTTGTAGTATAATTGTAGCTGCCTGCACCCGTAATGGTTACAGCCGTCAATCCTCCATTATCGTCCTGGCTTGTTCCATCTTCATCCCAAAGGTTAATGGAAAATAAAGCGGATTCTAATGAAACATTTAAATTATCCCAAGTTCCGGAAGCATTGTCACTAGTGGAAGAAGAAGTATATAAAGAAGTTCCATGCTGAAGTTGGAAATATACATCGGGTTGGGCCGTACAGCCTAGGACAGGCCAGTTTGTCTCTTCTACATCACCACACCACCAGTTTCCGGATACTTGGGCCGTTACTTTTTTCACGGCCAATTTTTTCACGTGTGTCGTCAATGTCGGATAATATTCTCCCGGCATATCATAACTCTGGGTTGGAGGAACAGGGCCTGAATAAACGTTGCCATTACCTAAATCCCATTCGTAAGACACCACTTTAGGAAGAGGTAGTTCCAATAAGGCTTCATAATCTACATCCACCGAATCGCAGCCCGAGGTATTGGATAAAGTAAAATATCCATTGGATGCCGTATCGGCCAATATCGTAAATACATATTGAAGTGGCTGGTATTGTGTTTGGTTACCGATTGGCGTACTGGCCGTACCATAAATATTCACGGTACAAGTATAATTACCCGGAGGCGAAAGCGGCGTGCCACAGAATGTGATGCAAGCTTTCACTTCCCCCGCAGATGGATTGTATTGGCAACCGTTACCTGGACTATTACATGCCCAACTAATACCGATAGGCAATCCACTGATGGAAGCATATTGCACGTTGACGATGTTTACCGTTCCTATGCCGGAGACATTGGTATCCGGTGGCATGTCAAACGTCACAACCGTGGAATATAAACTGTTTTGATACATGGGAGGCGCTTGCCCTGATGCGGGACATTGTGAACCGCCCGGTTGATAACAGGTAGGATCAGGCGTGCAGGTGCTACACTGGGCATAAGCATTTAAGCTTCCCAATGCGCAGATGGCACTTAAAAATAAAGTAAAAATAAATCTCATGGCAATAATGAATATGATGCGAAATTACGTCTTTATATATTAATCCCGAATTTACCATAACAATTACGGCAAATTCGGGATTAAAGCTTGTTGCAAAAAACCTATCGGATGATCAATTTCCTTTTTACGGAACCTTGGTCAAACTGAAGGTTCATGGTATAAATACCTGATGACAGGTGTTGTAAGTTAAATGTTTTGCTGAATGTACCAGTCGTTTGACCTACATACTCCTGATAAACGGCCTTACCGGAAATATCAATGATGGATATGGTTAAGCTTCCTTGTGAAACCTCTGTCATATTCAACGTAAACTCACCATTGCTTGGATTTGGGTACACGCTGATGAATTGGTCCAAACCTGACATTTCATCCACACCCATATTAAAGATGGAGATTACGTTCGAAGTATCAGAACAACCGCCGGCGCTGGTAATCACCAAGGAATAATTCCCATTCGCGGTAGGCACATATGTCTGTGTTTGGCCAGAAGGTACCAATGGCGTACCATTTAATAACCATTGGTAAGAAGCAAAACCTGAATAGTTCGTAATCAACTTACCTCCAAAATAAAGTGCTCCCACGGAACCAAACAAATCAGGAACGCCTTCATTGACGGTTACGGAAGTATTGGGTGTAAATATGGCACATCCAGTGGCCGGATCCGTAATTTTTACTTTGTAGTTAGCTGTATAAGGTAAGGTAGAAGGCACAGGGACTTCATAAGAAGAACTATCCGCACCCACTATTAAAGTAGTATCATTTTCGTACCAGGCATAATTATAACCTTCATAAACAGAGAGGACAATGGGAGAATTGCTACACATATTAAATGAGCCCGTTGAAGAAGTGATGTTAGCAAGAGCCGGCAAGTTGTACACGTTAATCGTATCGGTTGCCACGTAAGCATTAAATAGCTGTTTGGTGATGGTAAACGACCCGTTTACGCCGCCGCCACCAGAAGTTACTGCAGTTGTGCTAAAGTTATAAGTACCGGCACCAGGCAATACCATGGTAAAGCTTCCACCGTTATCACTCGCCGAAACTACATCCACTTCAGTAAACTGAACGGCGATAGTCATACTGGACAACACAACCCCCAAATTACTCCATGACGGATTAATTGTATTGGTGACCTCTGCTCCATTATAGGTAGCTGAACCATGAGACAAATCAAATTTAATATCGGCATTTCCGGCACCACAATTCAACTCCTCGAAATCACCACACCACCATCCACCGGTAACATTGGCAGTCATGGAGTTGAAAACATGATCATACACGTTGGTCGTAAGGGTAGGATGGAATTCTCCTGGAGTGCTATAGGTTTGCACTGCCGGGTTTTGGTCCGTAGATACATTTCCGTTGTCAAAATCCCAAGCATACTCGGTAACCTGCGGTAGACCTAAGTTCAACAGCCCTTGGAAAGTGACATCTACATTGCCACATCCCGTAGAGGGGTTGAATGAAAAGTATGGATTCCCGCCTGCAGGTGGATTGATTGTCAATGGTAATACCAAACTTTGGGTCATGGTACTACAACCCACGATTGGAATATTACAAATTTTAACCAATACCGAAACTGTTGCCGTGTAAGAACCTGGCAATAGCGGTGTACCACAAATTTTGGCACAACCGTGTTGGGTATTGGGATCGGATGTAATGTCGTAGAAATTAGTTGGGGAACTTGCATAGTGATTGGTAGTCCAAGACAATCCGGATGGAATGCCCGAAATACTCAACACCGTCAATTCTTCTAGATTGAGTCCGGAAAATCCGGATGCATCGATGATGTAAGGCATAAAGAATGTAACATCTTGGGAATACGGTTGACCAGCGTCTCCGTCTGGCAAAATAGCGGGACACAATGCCGGAAAATTCGCAGCCGGATTGTTACAGGCTACATTGATTGCACAACCTGGACACTGGTTGGCCTGCGCATACAAATTTAGAGTGCCCACTATAAAAGCGGCGACCAGTAAAAAGTGCTTCATTTTAGTTTGGTTATGATTAGATACTGTAATAGACAATTAAGTCGTGCAATTTACTCCTTTTTTTAGTAAACGACTTACTTATCGACTTTTTTCTTCGGAAGATCCTTAATTATTCTACAATTTGGCAACGAAAGTCCCAATATTTCAAGGGATTGGTCCGATATACTATTTCCTCGCACATCAAGGGTCTGGAGCTTGGTTAACCATACCAAACCATCCGGTAGTTCCGTAAGTTTATTATTTCTTAAACTGAGGTATTCCAATTTTTTTAATTTGGTGAATGACTTTGGCAGCACCAGAATGGAATTGTTTTCCAAATCTAAGTGCTTTAACCGAGGCATATAACCAAAATTATCTGGTAAACTATCCAGTTTACACCCAGAAATAATCATGCGCTCCATGGCGTCAAAATTATGGATGGTTTTGGGCAACTTGTACAGATTACAATTCAGTAACTGTAAATCCCGAAGGCCTCTAAGTTCTGTCAATTCCTCCGGAATGCGCAACGTATCGCTTTCATTGGCCACGATACGTAACAATTCCAAACTCCTTAAACTTTTCATCGATTTGGGGAGTGAATCCAGCTTGGTATTATACAATTCAAAATACATCAAATTGCTGCATTGCGATATCGCCGCGTCGATGTAAATAATTTTGTTCTTTTTGGATGAAAAAATGAATAGGTTTTTCATCATACCAAACTCTGCCGGAAGATCAGCCATGGCATTATTTTCCAGCACCATCACCTGCATGTTCACCAACTTGGCAAATTTCTTCACCTTGTTTTGGATGAACTCATCCTTCGATTTTAGCTTGGTGGCATGCTTGCTATGGCCTACCGCTTCCTTGAATGAATAGAACACGGGCTGGTTTTGGCCGCCGTAAAATTTGATGAAGTTGGGATCATCGGAATTAAAGTTGACTTGTGCGATTGCACAAACCCAGGTGAATAGCAAGGTAGAAATGGTTATCGAAACCCTTTTCAGCATAGTTTATTGACGGAGGCTGGCCCCAAATTGTTTTTCGTACGTTTCGATGATTCGCTTCATCACACCTTCGGTAATTTCGTCGGTCAATGTCTTCTCATCATCACGCAAGATAAAACTAATTGCGTAAGATTTTTTACCCTCAGGTAAATTTTTGCCTTCGTATACGTCAAACAGGTTCACTTCCTTCAGCAATTGACGCTCGGTCTTTTTGGCGGCCGCTTCCAAATCTGCATAATTTACCGATTTATCCAACAGCAAGGCCAAATCCCGACGTACGTAAGGGAATTTTGGAATATCCTTAAACGTCGTTTTTTCTTTTTCTACGGATGCGAATAACTTGTTTACGTCCAGCTCGGCATAGTATACATCGGTTTTTATATCGAATGCCTTCAATGTGGAAGCCTTTACCTTTCCGGCTTTCCCCAACTCGCCACTCTTCGCGCCCTTCAATGCGAATACTTCGGCATAGGCGGAATTTTGGATGGACTCCGAAGTTACCTTTTCTTTCAAACCTATTTTGTCAAAAACGGATTCCAACGCCGATTTTACCGTGTATAGATCAACCGGTTTAGCTGCATTCTTCCAACTTTCGTTTTGTTCGTTTCCGGCAACCCAGAACGACAGTACCTCCCTTTCGGAAAAGGGCCCGATCGGTTTTTCCGTCGTGGGTTTCTCCCCTATCGCGGTTTTATATGTTTTGCCGAATTCAAACAATTTCAGGTCTGTATTCCGGCGGTTTATATTGGAAGAAACCACATGCAGCCCGCTTCCTAAAAGGGATTGACGCATCACATCCAATTCCACGCTGATGGGATTGAGGATTTTTACGTCTTCTTCCACATTCAAGCCCAAAGTGTCGGTGAATTTGGAATGGACCAACGAGTTTGTCAAAATCTCTTGGTAGCCTTGTGAAGCCAAGTGGTTGGCCACTTTGGCATAGAATGCGTAGCGATCGCCTTCGCCCTTGGTTTCGGCTTGTGTATAGGTTACGTTTCCACGTAATGGCACACGGTCGTATCCATAAATACGGATCACTTCTTCCACCAAGTCGATTTCTCGGGTTACGTCAGTTTTATAAAGTGGGATCCAGACTTGGAAACCTTCCTTGTCGGCAGAGGTAATCCTGCAACCCAATCCTTCCAAAATCGTGGTTACCGCATCGTCCGGAATTTCTAGTCCGGTAACGCGGCCTAATACCGATTTACGGAGCAATACATTGCGCTCGGCAAACGGTTCTTTATAAATATCATCGAATTCCGAAGAAATGACTCCCCCGGCGATTTCCTGGATCAACAAAGCGGCTCGTTTGGCGGCATATTCCGTTCCGTTGGGATCGGTTCCTCGCTCAAAACGGAAGGATGAATCCGTTTTTAAGCCATGCCGTTTACTGGAACGACGGATGAAAGACGGTTCAAAACGCGCACTTTCCAAAAATACGTTCACCGTTTTTTCTGTCACGCCTGAGTCGGCGCCACCAAAAATCCCGGCCAGGCACATAGGCTCTTCGGCATTACAGATCATCAAATCGTCGGCAGAGAGTTTTCTTTCCACACCATCCAATGTGGTAAAGGTCGTTCCTTCCGTGCAATTTTTCACGATGATTTGGTTGCCCTTGATCCGGTTAGCATCAAATGCGTGGAGAGGTTGCCCGGTTTCAAACAACACAAAATTTGTGATGTCTACTATATTATTAATCGGTCGAAGACCAACGGTTTTTAGGAAATCCTTCAACCAATCGGGTGATTCGCCAACTTGTACATTCGTTATATAAATTCCACCGTAGCGTTTGCAGGCGTCGTTGTTATCGATTGAAATTTGGATCGGACTGTTGTTTGATACGGTTTTAAACGCACCCACTGAAGGATACTTTAATGTCAGCGAATGGTTTTCCAAACGCAAGCGCGCAATGATATCCCGGGCAGAACCCAAATGTGAAGCCGCATCAGGGCGGTTTGGCGTGATGTTGATTTCAATCGTATGGTCTACGTTTACCTTAAAATAATCGGCTACGGAGGTACCCACTTCCAGTTCAGCCGGAAGCACCTTGATGCCGTCGTGGGATTTACCCAGACCTATTTCGTCCTCGGCACAAATCATGCCTTCGGAAGCCTGTCCGCGTATTTTAGATTTTTTGATGGTAAACGGTTCCCCTTCCGTGGGATAAACCGTTACGCCGTCGGTAGCCACAATTACTTTTTGCCCGGCTTCCACATTGGAAGCACCACAAACAATGTCGAGAATCGTTCCGGAACCTACATCTACTTTTGTCAGATTCAAACGGTCGGCATCGGGATGTTTGGATTTTTCCAATACATGCCCCACCACTAGGCCGGCCAATCCTCCGCGTACGCTCTCGTATTTTTCTATGCCTTCCACTTCCAAACCGCATTCGGTGAGGATTTCGGCTGTTTTTTCTGGAGAAAGGCTAACCGGCAGTAACGTTTGTAGATAATTATGTGAAAGTTTCATATAGTTCGATGTCGAAAATAAAGTGCAAAAATAGAATTCGTGACGAGAGGAAACGAATAATGGGGCAATTCATTTACTTTGTGCATGAGGATGCCTACTCCTGAGAAGAAAATTTATACCGGAATTGATACTTGGCGCGGACTTGCGGCGCTGATGGTGTGCGTTTATCATTTTACCCATTATCAGAATGTTTTTGGCCGCTTATTTCCGGAAGACCATATTGTACGTTCAATCACCGTTCATGGCAATTTGGGTGTGTATATATTTTTTGTGATTTCGGGGTTTGTTATCCCTTTGTCCATGTTCAATGGCGGCTATATCTATAAAAAATTCCCGCGGTTTATCGCCAAACGCACCTTGCGCATAGAACCGCCATATATAGCTACCATTCTCCTAATTTTATTATTGGGTTTTTATTTTGCCCACAAATGGGGACATCCTTTACTTTTTGATACACAGCGGTTTTTGGCCCACGTGTTTTATTTGGTTCCGTTTATCCGGGGCATGGAATGGTACAATATTATTTTTTGGACGTTGGCCGTAGAGTTTCAGTTTTATCTGGTATGTGCTATCCTCTTCCCTTTATGGACAAATAAAAATCGATGGGTACGGCATATTTCCTTATTGCCATTTTTGCTTTCGGCTTGGTATATAACCGATAATAGGTTGGTTATGCTTTATGCTCCCATTTTTGGCTTCGGGATCAGCTTATTCCTCTACCGTTCGCTACTTATTAACTTACTGGAACTGGCGTTATATGTGGCCATATGTGGTACGTTGCTGTATTTTGGTAATGTTCCCGAAGTTTTTTACGCCACGGTTTTGGCCTTTGGCCTTTTGCTTCTTCCCGATTTTAAATTCAGTCCGGGAACTTGGCTGGGCAAAATATCCTACTCCCTATACCTGACACATGGGGTATCCGGAGGAACTTTTCTGATGGTGGCTTTTGATGGTTACCAAAACCAAGGCATATCCATCTTCTATTTTGTTTTGGCCTTGTTGATTGCCATAGCTGCCGCGTTCCTGTTTTATTACTTGATAGAAAAACCATTCCAAAGTTTCTCGCGGAATATCAAACTATGAATACCTTTGCACCGTGAGTGCAACCATAGGCAACGATATTTCGGCCGCCAGCCATTTTTTGAAAGCCGGTAAGCTAGTGGCCATCCCTACCGAAACGGTATACGGGTTGGCGGCGAATGCGCTTAACGAGGAAGCAGTCCTAAACATTTTCAAGGCAAAAAAACGCCCGGATTTTGATCCCCTCATCGTACATGCGGTGGATATGGAATCTGCTTTCGGTTGGGCATCCGAAATTCCAAGCAAAGCCAAGTTATTGGCAGACGCTTTTTGGCCCGGCCCGCTGACTTTGGTATTGCCCAAGAAGCCCGAAATTCCCTACGTGGTTACCTCGGGGCTGGAAACCGTAGGATTACGCGTACCAAACCATCCTGTTACACGGGAGTTATTACAATCTCTTCCGTTTCCGTTGGCGGCACCCAGCGCCAACCCGTTCGGATATATCAGCCCGACGACGGCACAACACGTTTTCGAAAACCTGCAAAACGAAATTGACTACGTGCTGGACGGTGGGGCCTGTGAACATGGACTGGAAAGCACCATCATCGGTTTTGAAAACGGGCAACCCATTATATATAGACGGGGAAGCCTATCCAAATCCATATTAGAAAAGGTGGTGGGCCCAATCTGCGAAAAAATAAATTCTTCCAGCAACCCAAAAGCGCCGGGGCAGTTGGCCGTGCACTATGCGCCCAGAAAAAAATTAATTTTGGTTGATGCCCACCATGTAAATGAAATCCACCAACCATTTACGCTGATTAATTTCGGGAATTTGTTGGATTCGGCCATTCCTAAAGCGCAGGATGTTTTGTCTTTGTCTTCCGAAGGAAATATAACAGAAGCTGCACGAAAGTTATACGGCATTTTACGCGAAGCGGATGCGTTGGAGAATCCAACCATTATTTCATGTTCTTTGCCGGGCGGGGATATGGCCGAAGCCATTAACGATAGATTAAAGCGGGCGGCTTCTCCTGTTTGAACTTGTTAACATCCAACTCTTATCACAACGCAGGAGGTTGCCATTAAAATGATGGATGCGAACGACACAACCGTGCTTCAAAAAAAAATCAACCGGTAGAAAAAAAATAAGGTCCATATTTCCATTGATGTACAAAGTATTCCAATTGATATCTATACCATTTCTACCGAAATAAAACTTTAATGCGCACAAAAAAACTGCTGATTATCAAATAATCACCGTCCATATTTGCAAAACGGTAACCAAAAGATTCTGGCCTTTTTGTTTTTGGTTTACCGATAAATTTCAAACCATACTTTTTGTCTGCTACTTTTGCAGCATGAACAGAATGACCATTTCCCTCGGAATATTAGCCGGACTCATACTCTCTTTCGCTTATCTTTTGCCATTGGCAGGAACCGATTTTGCCAGCCTGCCCACCGATAAACAGGTGGGTGATGGTTTGGGATATGGTATTATGCTGATTTCCGCTTCAGGTGCCGTAATTGCTATGGCCCTCTCTTACCGGATGAACAAACAGCTTACTTTCGGGCAATTGGTAAAAACAGGGTTGCTGACGGCTGTGGTTACAACGGCCGTGTTCTATATAGTCAACATCGTTTTTTATGAATTTATAGAACCCGATTTTTTAAACAATTACCTCAACCACGTCATCCAACGCAAAGCCGCCACCATCACGGACGAAGTAAAAAAAGCAGAGTATCTGTCCAATTCCCAAAAAGATTCAGGCTTGTATACTAACTCTTATCTATATGCCGCCATCATGTCCGCCACGGTATTTATGATCTGTTTGATGCCGGTAGCCATTTGTGGTTATGTTTTATTTAGGTTGGGGAAAAGAAAAAATTTGGTAAAATAATTATTACCGGTTCAATCATTATTTAGCACATGAATAAACAGCTCTTCATATTTCTTCTGCCCTTGGTTTTGTTGTGTAACGTAGCATTTGCACAAAATCACCAACATACGCCGGCGGCGGCGGCTTACAAACATTCATCCAACCTTACGCCAGACAATTTCCATCCCGAAATTGCCGCACAAACCTTATATGGGGCGGATGCTTCACAAGGAACCGAATTGGCCGACCAGCTTAAAAAAGTGATGGATGCCTATGGATTGTCGGTGGATACCAATGTCATCAGCACCGATTCCAATTTTGTAGATACGCTCACCAAGAAAAACATCCACTACCCATTCCCGATGTATAAGGACATCTATCTCCAAAAAATGGGTGATAGTTGGTATTATTCTTCCCATACCGTAAAACATATACCCGAATTATATTTGAAAGTATTCCCCAAAGGCAGCTCTACGATTGCCCATTATTTGAAAAAATTGGGAAGTGGTGAATTTTGGGGACTGGAACAGTGGCAATGGCTTGGATTTCTGATTATTATACTTGGCTCCATAGCGTCATATTTTTTATCGTTTTACTTATCGAAAGCATTGGTTCACACATTAACCAAGAGTCGCATCGTACAAAACGAAAAGAGCAAAAAAATCATCCAGTCTGCGGCCAAATTATTTAGTTTGATTATGGCCGTTAGGCTTGTACGGCAATTATATCCGCTTTTGTTGCTTCCACTTAAATTCAACTCGGTGATATTAATGATTACCGGGGTTATACAAATTATTTTTCTTGGCTTTTTGGTTTATAGAATCATAGACATCATTTCGCTTATTGCGGCAAAAATAGCGGCCAGAACTGCATCCACGCTTGATGACCAAATCGTGCCCTTAGCCCGTAAATTGCTTAAGTCATTAATTATTATTTTTTCGTTTCTGCTGGTATTGGGCCAAGCGGGCGTTAATCTTACGGCTTTGTTGGCCGGTATTTCCATCGGTGGTCTGGCACTTGCATTCGCTGCCCAGGATTCGGTGAGAAACATATTCGGATCGTTGATGTTGCTGCTCGACCGACCTTTCCAAATCGGCGACCAGATTATTATCCCATCCATCGATAAAATTGAAGGAACGGTGGAAGAAGTAGGCCTACGCAGCACCAAAATTCGCGCGGTGGACAATTCCGTGGTAACAGTACCAAACGGCAAATTGGCTGATGCGGCTATCAATAACTTGGGGTTGCGAATTTTGCGTAGATATAAATTTGAATTGGGCATCAGTTATGATACGCCAACCGAAATGATAGAACAATTTGTGTATGGCATAAAAAAATTAATGGAATCCCACCCATCCGTAAAAAAAGATAGTGCCCAAGTACACTTCCATGCATATGATGCCGCTGCGTTGCTTATTCGTTGCAGTTGTTATATTGATACCCAAACCTTTTCGGTAGAGTTGGACACACGTCAGGAACTGAACCTGGGCATCCTTAAGCTGGCCCAGATTGCAGATGTAGATTTTGCATCCAAAAGCAATACGATGGTAATAGAAGATGCGCCTTGGCTAAAAAAGGAAGCCAAAGAAGGCAATGATAATACCACGATGCCTAAATATGTGATGGCACAAAACAAAATGGATGAAATCAATAAATACATACAAGATATTTCGCAATCCAAGAAAGGGAATATGGGAGATAAACTGGGTTAGAAATTTGACACAGAATTATATATAACAAAAAAGGGAGAAATGATTCTCCCTTTTTTTGTTAGCCAACATGGGCAATTATTTTTTTAATTTTTCACCAAATACCTTACGGAATTTATCCACCTTCGGACGAATCACGAATTGGCAATAGGCCGCTTCTCCGTTTTGGTTATAATAGTTCTGGTGATAATCTTCTGCCGGATAAAATGTTTGCGCGGCTGAGATTTCCGTAATGATCGGTCTATCGAACGCACCCGATTCGTCCAACTCTTTTTTGTATTTCTCCGCTTCGGCACGTTGTTCTTCCGAATTGTAGAATACCGCCGAACGATACTGCGTTCCCGCATCGGCACCTTGTCGGTTTAATGTGGTCGGGTCATGTGTTTGCCAAAATACTTCCAACAGATCCTTGAATGAAATTTTGGAAGGGTCGTAAACGATCTGCGCCACTTCCGCATGTCCGGTGGTTCCCATGCACACTTCTTTGTAGCTCGGGTTTTTCACTTGTCCGCCCATATATCCGCTGGTCACGCTTTTAACACCTTCCAATTCTTGGAAAACCGCTTCCACGCACCAAAAACAACCCGCTCCGAACGTAGCCGTTTCACTTGTCGTTTGGTTGATTTCTTTATCGCTCATATCCGCACTTTTTGTCGATTGTGTCTGCGCACCGGTTTCACAGCCTAAAGCCATCAGCAACCAGAGTGGCAGTCCTTTGATAATCCATGTATTCATAACGCACAAATGAACGAACGAAACGCCCATTTGGTTTGTTACCGAAAGGATAAAGGTTTGTTAAAAAAGATATTAGATGTTAGATATTAGACGTTAGACCGCTTTTATCTAAGCTCTTATCTTTAGTCTACTCTTTCCCTTTGGTGTTGGATGATCTGATCATTTTTTCGATGTCGTCCCACATTTCCGGAGTGGTCACGTCATCCAGCCAATTGAATTCACCCGCTCCTTTGAGCCATTCGCCGCCATCCAGGGTTACCACTTCGCCCGTCATGAACGAAGAGTAATCAGAAACCAGGTAAGCGGCCAGGTTGGCCAACTCTTGGTGTTCGCCTACCCTTTTCAATGCCACGCGCGAACTCGGATCCATTTTTTCGGCAAATTGTTTTGGGAATAACCTATCCCAAGCCCCCTCCGTAGGAAACGGTCCCGGAGCGATTGCATTGACGCGAATGCCGTATTTACCCCATTCCACGCCCAAGGATCTGGTAAGCGCCAATACCCCAGCTTTTGCACAGGCAGATGGAACTACATATGCCGATCCTGTCCACGCATAAGTAGTGACGATGCTTAAGATATTTCCTTTTTGTTTGTTGGCAATCCAAAGTTTTCCCAAAGCCAATGTACAATTATAGGTTCCGCGCAGCACGATGTCAATGATGGTATCGAATGCACGGTGGCTTAACCTTTCCGTAGGACTGATGAAATTGCCGGCGGCATTATTCACCAAAATATCAATTTGGCCAAACGTTTCCACGCCTTTCGCAATCACATTTTCCACCGCGGCATAATCCCGTACGTCACAGGCTACGGCCAATACTTTTCCACCGGTTTCCGCTTCCAATTCTTTGGCTGTCGCTTCCAGTACATCGATCTTACGGCTGGTGATGATGACGTTGGCTCCTAATTCCAATAAATATTTTGTCATGGAACGGCCCAATCCGGTTCCGCCACCCGTAACGAGTGCCGTTTTACCGTTGAGTGTTCCGGGTTTTAACATCGATTCGTTGTACATCTTTTCAAACTTATTTAAACACAAACATAACGATTGCATGCATTGGATTTGCTAATTTTTAGTTAATTCAACGGATTGGTATTTCCGGCATAAACCATGGCATATCGTTTGGAATATCTTTGACACATCCATTAACAAATAGAAAGGAGCGACTCTTATGAGAATCATGTTTACCCTAATGATGATTTTATCGGGTTTTATGGCCCAAGCATTTAACTACGGATTTGGTTATTCCGAGATGTTTATCCGTATTCACGAAATGAACCAACCCGGCCGCTATACCATCCGGATAGATGACCAAAGTATCACCAATACCAACGGTAAATTTCGCTTTTTTGAGTTGGCTCCGGGCATCAAGGAAGTGTATATACAACGCAACGGCCAAAATCTGTATAAAGGTATATTGACGGTATACGCCGGATCTCGCACCGTAGCTGAATTTAGGGGAGTACAAGGATTACAGGTCATCCAACAGGTTCAGTTACTGCAGAACAACCAGCCACAACAAGATTTTTGGTATGGATACTGGAACTACAATTCAAGCGGTCAATGGAATAATAATAACAACGGCCAATGGAACAACAATAATGGCAACGGCCAGTGGAACAACAATGGCCAATCAAACGGAAACAACAACAATGGCCAATGGAACAATAACGGGAATATCAATAACGGCCCAAGAGGTATGGACCAGAATACCTTTGCCCAATTTAAGGCTACCGTGAAAGACCAAAGTTTTGACAGCAATAAGGTAACCGTGATAAAAAACGCCGCCAAAACCGCCAATTTCAATTCGGCACAGGTACGTGAATTATTACAACTCATGAGTTTTGACAGCTATAAACTGGAAACCGCCAAGTATTGTTATGATTTTGTAATTGACCGTGCGAATTACTTCAAAACATATGATGTTTTCCAATTTGATTCCAACGTAAAGGAATTGTCTAATTATACCGCCGGAAGGAATTAAAATAGTCATAACATAGAAAAAGGGAAGGCTGTAAATATTTACGGCCTTCCCTTTTTTATAATTTTGAAACCACCCTTACTTAGGTGAATACGTTTTTACCGCATTCTTCTTTACCTCATTCCAATCTAAGGTCATTGGCTTCAGTTGTTGTTTCGTAAACATTTCCATTTGGTCGGTTGAATGTGGATCTCCCGGGCGGGACGATGCCCCGAATGCGTTCACCGTTTGTATTTCCGGGCCGTCCTTACCCATTTTTACCATCATGATATAACTTTCACCGGCCATCGGGGCCAAGGTACCGTCTTCGCGTGGGTTGGAATACATGGCAACCACCATATCTGGCAAACCGGCCAAGGCCAAGTCAACATTTCCACGGCGGTGACGTTGCAGTTTACCCAACGGCACATCCAATGTGCCGAAATGTTTTTTCAAATAGGCACTTCCCTGCTTTATTCCTTTGATGATGATGGAATCCGCCACCACCGGACGTTTGTTTTCGGACAAATCATAGCCACCTACCTGCTCAGACACGAAATGTAATGCCATCACAAACAAAGAAGCTTCTATGTTGTTGGTATCGCCACGTTTGTTCCAACGTTGCATACGTGCCAACTCATCCGATATTTCAGGATATTTAACAGGGTCTGCATTTAATATTTGGTTCACGTCTACCGGGAATTCAAATATTTCCGGGTACTGTTTATCATATTTAATATCATTGAATTCTTTCCATGATATTTTTCCATCGGCAGATGCTTTTTCAAATAACATCTCAAAGCGTTTGCTTCGGTTGGAGTGATGTTCCTGCGTACCCATCGTTTTATCATATTGTAGCGGATCCGGATTATCCTTCACGTCCGTACACAAAAACGGCGAATTGTTTGCGTTGAACACATAACCACAGGCGGGATTGATGACTTTTGGTAATTCGTCGAACGTGTGGAATTTCATTTCCCACAGCGTGGCGGAAGTATCGCCGGGCAATATTTTCGTCCAGTCGTATTGCGGATTACGGTACGGCGTAGTGACGTTGGACATATACATGATGGTATCTTTCAAATCGGCATATACGATATTGAAACAAGGGACACTGCTTCGCGAAATAGCCTTTTTGAATTCAGTGAAGTTTTTTGCCTTGTTCATCTCAAACCATTGCTCGGGTGCCTGCATCATTTCAAAGGTGGGCAAACGGAAAGAATAGGTGCCGTGCTCCGTTTTCAACGTGGGGCCGTATACGCTCCAATATCCTTTTTTACCCACGTTTAACCGGATGCCGCTTTTCGGGAATTTAATTTTCAACGGAATGGTCTTCGATTCCAATTTCTTCCATTCGCCATCGTATTTATAGTAATTCTTTTTCTTCGGATGCATCTGTAGCTGGTAGTAATCCTTCAAATCGGGAAACGAAACCGTATGTGCCCATGCAATATCTTCATTTACGCCGTGGCCGATGATGCATGCCCCAGGAAATGACCCACCCAAGATGTTCATGCCTTCCCCACTCACCAAGTGCACTTCGTACCAACTCATGATACCCTCCAAAGGTTGGTGGGAATTGATGGCGATATACGATTTACCATCTTCAGTTTTGGATGAATGTACCGCCATGGCGTTGGAACCTTTCGGCGGATTTTCCGATTGCTTAGGCAAACGGTTTTCCAATATTCTGGTAAAAGCGTCCTGCACGCCCGTCATCAAAGAAAGCCCTAAGTTAAAGCCCGTGGACAAATCATATTCCGTCACCGGGAATGCCCTTTTTATTTTTACTTCTTCCGGATGCAATTCAGCCCAACGATTAACGCCGGCGGCAAAAGCCCGCAAATATTTTTGGAAGTTGGGGCTTATCTGTTTGTTGTATTCACGCTTCGTGAGTTCGTTGGCCCGGAGCATACCTACGGCATAATCCAGTTTTGCCCCTTCTATCCCTTTGGCACGGCCGGAATATCCTTTGACGATGAGCATGAAGTCCTGCACCGTCTTAAAATCGTCTTCGCATTGCGCCCAAGCCAAACCGTAGGAAACCTCGGCATCCGTAGGGGCGTAGATATGGGGCACACCCCATTTGTCGCGGATTATCTGGATACTATCCGGACGTATATAGGATAAGTCTGGCTGTTGTGCCATAGCAAAATGGCTCAAGGCCAAAAGCATAAATAATAAATATGGGCGCATGGTGAAAATTTTTACGAAAATAGTATGCGAGCCGAACAAGTCTATCTAAATTTACTATATTTAGGATGACTTTAACGTAAACATCAAATTATTGGACATGAGAACGATAGACCGTTTATTATCAGAATATGGAGAAAGCCACAAAAACCCCACGAATAAAGCCGTGCACTGGGTTTGTGTCCCCATTATTTTTTGGAGTGTTACAGCATTGCTTTGGGCCGTCAAAATACCTTATATGATCCCCGGCCTCGATATTGAATTAAATGCTGCCATCATAGCACTAACCCTGGTATTGGTTTACTACGTAACGCTTTCACCGGTATTAGCTTTTGGTATGTTGCTGTTTTCCGTAGGATGTTTGGGCCTGTCTCATGTCATTGAACAAGCATTGATCCCATACCACTTCCCGATCTGGGCCGTGGCGCTCATTGCTTTTGTCTTGGCATGGATAGGTCAATTCTGGGGGCATAAGGTAGAAGGCAAAAAGCCATCCTTCCTCAAGGACTTGCAATTTTTGTTGGTAGGCCCGGCTTGGTTAATGAGTTTTATATTCACGAAAATCGGAATCAGATATTGACCAACGTAGGCCCCAAATGAACTTGCCACATAAAAAGGATAATTAAAAATCAATAAGCGTGATAAATAATGAAATTTTTACAACAATGGACAAGCATCATTCCGGTTCTAGCATGGGTTTTATTTTTTTCAGGGCTGATTCCGGGCAGTAATATTTTTCAAATTGTTGCCAGTGTTTTATTAATATTGAGTGTCATGTCGGCCGTTCACCATTCAGAGGTAATAGCCCACCGGGTTGGCGAACCCTACGGCACCATCATACTGGCGGTAGCCATTACCGTCATTGAGGTTTCAATCGTTATTTCCCTGATGGTATCCGGTGGCGAGGAAGCCGCCGCGATAGCCCGCGACACCGTGTATTCCGCCACGATGCTCATTCTAAACGGTATTGTAGGACTCTGCCTTTTAATCGGCGGGCTGAAACACCATGAACAGATTTTTTCCAAGCACTCAGTCATCATTGCATTGGTCTCGTTGGTTTCCATCATTATCTTCACCTTGGTTTTCCCTTCGTTTACACATAGTATAGCCGGTCCATATTATTCTACGCCACAGCTTATTTTTGTATCGGTTGTCTGCCTGGTTATTTATTCATTCTTCCTTTTCGCCCAGACATCAAGACACAGAGCCTATTTTCTATCCAAAGACGAACAGGAAGAAAGCATCGTCAAGATCAGCAACAAAACCATGGGCACCAGTGTTATATTTTTATTGGTTAGCTTAGGGATTGTTGTCCTCTTAGCAAAAACACTTTCCCCAACCATCGAAAGCATTATCATTGCCAATAATTTGCCCCAAACATTGGTGGGGGTTATCATCGCAGCCATCATACTGCTACCGGAGGGCATAGCCGCCGTTATTGCCGCCAAAAGCAATAAACTTCAAACAAGCCTAAACTTGGCTTTGGGATCGGCTTTGGCCAGTATTGGATTAACCATTCCTTGCGTGGCCTTAGTTTGCAGCATCTACGACATGAAAATCATCTTGGGACTAGACATCAAATCCATTATCCTATTGGGATTATCTGTATTCACGGTCATGCTTTCGTTAAGCAGCGGTAGAAGTAATATTATATATGGCGTGGTACTTTTGGTCAATTTATTTGCCTTTATATTTTTAATCATATACCCATAATTCAAAAAAATATACAACTCATTTATTTCAAAAAATATAACAAAAACAAAATCATCATGTCAGTACAAATAGGAAAACCTGCACCAGCATTTACGTTATTCAATACCGAGAAGCAAGAAATATCACTAGAAAGCCTAAAGGGCAAAAATGTCCTGATCCATTTTTTTCCGTTGGCCTTTACCAGCGTATGTACCGCACAACTTTGTAATGCACGCGACAACATGGAAATGTATACCCGCTTTAACTGTGTAGTATTGGGCATTTCCATCGATTCTCTTTTTTCGTTGGGCGAATTCCGCAAGCAGCAGAATTTAAGCTTCGACTTATTGAGCGATTTCAATAAAACGACCGTCAAAAATTATGGTGTATTCATCGAGCAGTTTGCATTTGGCATGGAAGGAGTAGGAAATCGTGCGGCGTTCATCATAGACCAAGAAGGTATCGTACGCTACGCCGAAATTACGCCAACGCCGGGCGACCAACCCACTTATACCGCCATCAAGGAAGTATTGGAAGCACTTTAGTGATTAATTATTCCGTAGAATTTGTGGGTGATGTAGTATGTCTATCTACAAATTCTGCGGAATAATTAAAAAAATAGCATCAGAGTGCTATTCGCAAGAATAGACGTTCGATTATATTTATCTTATCAACCTGACATCAGCACAAACGATTTTAACCAATTCGCAAGGGTCCACATCAATCGCCAAAGCGATTAGATAAAGTTCCTTAACACGTAAGTGTGCATTGAGATTCAATGTCAATTCGCTTAACCGCGAAGCACTAATTCCAGTCTTTCTGGAAATCTCAGCCTTATTAATGGATTTTTTTACTAAATAGAGTCCTAATAGCGTCATGTATACAGTTAATCAAAGGGTAAATGTAGATTAACTATATTTTCAAGAAGATGGAGTTAAGGAGGTTTTCCAATTTCATGGTTTTATACTTAATTTTATTTAGAAAATCTAAATACTTGTAATGATTTTCAACGACTGACAAGATAGAATTAGTATATATATGACCATTTTTTAGGTATAAAACTATTCTTTTCACACTATTATTGGGTAATTTTTCCCCAAAAGTGGAAAATGCAAACTTATTTGATTACTTTCGTATCTCTCAAATATGACAACGTCCTGTTTCAATTTTGGGAAAAAATCACCCGATATCCAGATTTTGGATTATGGTGTAAATCATACAAAATAAATGGCATTACCTCTACAAGATATCTATTTTGACGCTCAGGACATCCTTTTTTTGCGACAAAATTATAACAAAGCCAATAAGATAGAATATGTACTGCAATATTTGCTTTTGAAAAAAAAGACATACAGACACGCCATTGAAATTACACCATCCAAACAATATGTGGTTAATCTGTATTCGATAGAAAAAATCAATTTAGTTGGCGAAACACCTAACGAATTTTCGTTTCGAATCGGCTTGATGTTGACTAAAAAAGACAAGATCGTAAAGATTTTATCCGTACCGAAAACACCGTCTTATGTGATCCCCAAAACACTCACCCTAAAAAGTGAAGAAATGGGGGAAACCGGACATTTTGACTTACACTTATTCAGTTTTCCGGAAAATTGTTACGATTTATTGACGGACCCCTTGATGGTAAACCTGTCCTATACCATGGATATTGAGAGCCTATAATTGGACAAATAATAGTGGGCTCTTCTATATATGTAATATTGGTTACTTTGTTGTCCATTTAAAAACGGATGAAACTGTTTCGCAGAGAAAATCTTATATACACCCTCTTTTTTGTATTGTGCCAAGTGGTGGCATGGGTCATTGGCTACCGCCAAGCGATCGGGTATTCAAATGTTTCGCCCGATTTTGAATCGTATTTTCTAGCGTCTAAAATATTGGCAAACGATGAAAATCCTTATATTTTGGAGAATTTGGACAAAATCCAAAACAAGGATGGTGTTCCTTTTCCTTATTTATATACACCGCTTGCCGCACAATTAGTTACACCACTTACCTTCTTTACTTTTCAGGAAGCAGCCACCATCTGGGGATTGATACTCGTTACATTATATGGCTGTTGCATATTTTTAACGGGGTTGTTTACTGCCTGTATAGCTAAACAAAAACAGGGCATGCCACATATAAATAGAGGCAAATGGGCAATACTTCTCTCCTCGGTCCTATTTGGGATTTTATTTCCATACATCATTAATATACAAATCGGGCAGATTAATATACTCATACTCTTTTTGTTGATGGTTTACCTATTTACTTTGCGCAAAGAAAAGCCATTCTTTGCCGGTTTATTTTTGGGCTTTTCCACCATCATTAAAATAGTACCGGCATTCCTCTTACTCTGCCATCTACGCTCCGGAAAAAACTTTTTCGTCGGTTTCATTACCGGAATTTCAACCATGCTTGGCCTCTCTATCCTTTTGTTTGGCCCTATCCCTTGGGATGATTTTCTACACGCACTTCCCAAATTTTCCTACGGCACCCAAGTAGAAGGCTTGTGGGAAATATCAACCGTTTATAATATTGCGCTGAGTGGCACCTTGGCCCGCCTGTTCCACGATCATGCACGTTATATTTTTATTGCCGGTATTACTTTGGGAATTCCTGTGCTGTTCTATTTCTACAGAACAGGAAAATATTACGCCAACAACTCGTTAGCTTTTTTTATACAAATTGGAATTGCGTCTATTTTAATGATTCTTTTTTCACCTATTGCTTACGTGCACCATATCATCTGGCTTTATCCATTTCTTTTTCTGTATGGGTTATATATCGTCACGCAGCAAACCAAATCCAGATATCTATTTATTGGTGCATATTGTATATTACTGACAACCATAAATATAGATTTCCCTTTCAAATATTACGTATGGCCTATTACTGCCTGCATTCCCATTTATTTGCCGTTGAATACGATAGGATTAGCTCTATTGGCTTTAATGATGATGGTATCTTTAAAATATAACAGAACCATCTAAAGGCATGCTACCTTCTACAAATTTCCCGGTAAGGGCATGTCAAACATTTTTCAATCTTATCAGTTTGGCTAAAAGGAATATCGGCATTGTACATTTCGCTAAAAAGAGCTTGTAAACCTCCGATAAACTGTGGTTGTTTGTCCAACAGATTTTCCACCTTCAAATATCCACTATTACGCTTTTCCGGATCAATTTTTTCCTTCAGTATGGCATCAAACCCTTCTTCAAAAATATTTCTTACACTAATAACGCCCGCCTGTAAAACTGAAGCCTGCGGATTATTCTGTCCGTAAATCAACCCATAAAGCCAAGTCTGGAAGGCAGCCTTGTTCCGTTTGTTGATCTGGGTATCAAACAAACTCTCGATGGATGTATAACGCAAATCATCCGCGCCGGTTTTGTAGTCGAGAATTCGGGTAGTACCCAACTTTTCATCCACACGGTCAATCTTTCCACCAATCCAGATGGCTTTATCGCCTTCCGCAGTAGAAAAAGTAAGCGGAATTTGTAACGGGTTCTCGCGTTCACCTAATTCTAGGCCCTTGATAGTAAACGGTGTATATTGATGATCCAAATCCAATATCCGGTTAATGTATTTACGGATCACTTCGCGCTGGATCAATGTTTCGCCTTCAAACTCGAACCTTTCGGCGTCTTGATAACCAAAATGTTTCTTGAATGCTTTTTCACTTAATGCATCAAACTGCCGACGGATGGTTTCAATGTCTTCCGCGTGAATCGGTCTGCCTACATAATCCTTGTACATCCATTCTACGATGCTATGAAATATAGACCCGAATGCCGCATGGTCTGCGATTTCGGAGAGTTCATTTTCCTCCTTTATTCCAGCGATATAACGGAAATAGAAACGTAACGAACAATCTAAATATGTATTGATGGCCGTAGGATACATGGCTTTCTTTTCATCATTGGCCAAAGCATTCAGTTTCGCCCAGGTTTCACCGGTCTTAGGAATGTCTATCACGATGGGTTCTTTGAATTGAACCTTTTCCACTACTGTCTTTTTATGTAGTAGTTTGTTATAGAAATCATCGGCTTCCAGCCTTAAAATAAAACGACTAGGCTCCCCGGTGGTCATAGCCCCGGCGCTAGTATTGCAAATAAGCAACACATTTTCTGCCCGTTGCAACAAACGGAAAAATATATGTGATAATTCAGCCGTGCGATCTTCGGGCAAAGGCAATCCGAAAGCCCGCCTCAGCGCAAATGGAATATATGTTTTGGTGCTTCCCGAACCCGGAAAAAAATCGTCTCCCATGGCGGGAATGATGACCGTTTTAAAATCAAGGTTTCGTGTCTCCAGCGGTCCCATCATCTGCATGCCCATCACGGGCTCGCCCTCAAAGGGAATGCGTGTTCCACGCAATACGTTATTCAGTAAAATGAAAGAAGCTTTATCATCCGACGGCAAATTTTCCAACTTGATGATTTCACTTACGGAAGACGTGGCTTCACAAGCCGTCTGCAATATCTTTTTCTCAAAAGATGGTAGGTTTTCGGTTTCCAATATCAAGCGCAATGCCTCTGTAACAGCTTGATGAAATGGCAATTCCAATGGCAAACTGAATATAATTTCGTGCAGTGGTGTTTTCACGAGCATCTGCCGCTCCGGCCGCACGCGACGGTCAAACTTTAACTGCTGGATGATTTGGGTATTTTCTTGTTCAATCCCAAAATTCAGGAACGGATGCTGCAATACCCTGAATGTATCCGAAATCCTAAAGAATACGCCATTCGGTTTATTCGATGATGTTTTTCGTATATTATATAACACACGAAGCATTGATATGATAGGTGTTTCAGACAATGCCAAACCCGCTGTTATATTTACCGTAGGCAACGAATCCGGTAATGAATATAACAATGGTGTCAGTTGCTTTTCATCGGGCATCATGACCAAAATATCTTCTGGCTTTTGTCCCCCGGAAATGGCTTTATCTATTTCGCCCGCAGTATATTTTATGGCCGTGGTACTGCCGGAAACACTGACGATTTGAATATTGGGGCTAGAGATCTCTTTATGCTCCTCTTTATTTTTTTGAGGAAAAAACAGGGACGTTTCCCTATAAAATTTTCCGGCCTCGTGCATTTTATCGTTCACTGTTTCGGGATGTGCGTCGTAGAAAAACTGCGTGGCATACGTTTTCCTTAATTCCGAAAAGAATTTCTTTTCACAAGCATTCAAACGGTTAAAACCTACCACATAAGCGGCTTTGACATCCTTCAATCCGGTAAATAGACTGGCTGGGTTTTCAACCGCCTTGCGGTGCAGCAACCCTTCGTAGCCATAACCTTTTTGTGGCAATATTTCCGTGAACGTACGGTATACATCATATAGTTTTTCCCAAATCCGTAGAAAACGTTCTTTGGGTTCCGTAATCGTCGGTTCCTCATACGAGCGCCAAAAACGGCGGATGAGCGCAATTTGTTCTTCTGTCAAAAAAGCAAATTGCTCGTTGATGTTTTTGAGGCCCGCCAAGTTGGCGTATAGCACTTTGGCATCGGCTTGGTATTTATCGATATCATCAAAATCGTTCAACAATAAATCGGCCCAAGGGAAAAAGCGTTCAAACGATTCGGGCTCGCGCGCCAATACCATTTGATATACCCGGTGAAGTTCGGCCGCCAGGCGGATTTTATTCCCGATGACCAAACCCGATGCTTTTTCCATTTGCTTGCCGGGCGTAAGGCAAACCGGTGACCACACGGCAGAATCCGCCGTTTCCGCCAAGGCTTTACGGAAGAAATTAATTCCCGTCTGGTTAGGTAAAAATACGGCAACCTGTTGCAAATCTTTACCTTGTTCCGCAATAATTTGGGCTGCTATTTGGTGTAGAAAAGAGTTTTTCATGCGCTGAATTTTTGCGTTTCGCCGGTGGCGGTATATAACAAAATGCCACGCACATTTTTGTGGCCCATATCACGGATGAGTTGCATATAACCCAACAATTGCATTTCGTGTTCGGTTTCTCTTTTTCCGGTTTTAAAATCGCCTACAATTACCCCATCGGGTAAAATAGCAATCCGGTCCGGGATAAATAAATGTCCATTGGAGCCTACCAATGCGGTTTCTGTTTTGATTTCAGCTTCCGGGGAAAAGAGCATTTTCACATCGGCATCGGACAATAAAGTTTTCATGCCTTCCAACGTCACCGTCTTTTCCTCCTCGGTCAATTGGCCGGCGGCGGTTAACCGGTTGATGAGATTTTCAGTATCACTTTCGTAACGCAGTTCACTCAAAATCAAGTGCAAAAGAATTCCTTTACGGCGTTCCATCGAATAAAATGCGGGGTTTTCACGCATGCGTAGCTTCAATCGATCTCCAGCTTCGGTGGTAGGATATGATGGCAAAAACACCTTCTCTATTTCTTGTATATTGTTTTTTTCCTCTCGCGTAAAAGTTTGGGGTTCTCCTGCGGAAAGCCTTATTTCCTCCCCATTTGTTTCCGTATATATCTGGGCAAAATTTTTCCCTACAGGGATGGGTGGTTTAGTCTGTGCCACATGATGCATCAAATACCCCAGATTGGAAAGCGGGCTGCTATACGAACCTTCACGTGGCTTTTGGGCAAAAATGTGTAGTTCCGTCTTGGCACGCGTAAAGGCCACGTATGCCAAATTCAGTGCATCGGAAACGGCTTCCAACCTCTCCTTGAAGTAACTTTCGGCAAATATGGTTTGTTTGAGCGTACTGCCATAATCTACTGGAAAATAAGGAAGCGCATCAAATGGTTTTTCATCCGATTTTACCCACAGTGGAACAGTATGTGTGCCCGAATGATCTGTCTTCTCTGAAAAAAATGGAATGATGACGGCCTCGAACTCCAAACCTTTACATTTATGGAAAGTCATGATCCGGATAGCCTCTGCATCATCCGGCGCTTTGACGGATTGGCGGCGGCCTTTATCGTGCCAATAATGCAAAAAAGATTGAAGGTCCGGTTCGCGGCTCGATGAAAAATCGGTGACTAAATCACGGAAAGCCGCCAGATAAGAGAATTCATCGCCCAACTTATTCAACCCAAAAATCCGAATCAGCGAGTCGAACAACGGACCGGGGGCCTTACGCGAGAGTTCGGCATCCTTCGCCGTGAATTCTTTTGGCAATAACTCTCGCACCTTTTGTACATCATGCGAGATGCGAACCAATTCCTCGCGGGACGTGGAAATGGGCTGTAGTGCATTGATTTCCAACAATAAACCTGCATTATTGACGGCATCCACCGGATTGAGTATAAACTGTGCTACATGGATCAACAGGCTGAGTGCCGATGAGTTTTCCAAATAGGATGCTTCGTCGGATATAATGTCGAACACATAAGGCGTATTCGGATTTTTCCACTTTTCGGCCTGTAAAATATCGGCGGCCAATTTGGCTTCAGAATTTTTTCGCACCAATACCGCAATGTCTTTGGCTTTAAAACCCCTATCCTGCATAGATTTTACGGTTTCTACCAAAGCCTGGTCTGCGGCATAGGCATCCTCATTTTCTTCGGTGGTTTCATCTTTTTCAAAAAACCGCACATTGGCATAACCGCCCTCGTCCTTTCCGGACCATTGCTGAACTACATCCGAGTATGTACAACGCAATAATTCCAACCCTTCGTTTACTTGTGGGCGGTCGCTGAATTCTCGCTCCAAATCAGAAAAAATGAGTTCCGGAAGTAATGAAAAAATAGAATTATTAAAACCGATGATATTTTTCCGACTACGGAAATTGGTATCTAATTGATGGATTTGATGATTTTCGAACTGTGCGGCCACCTTGGAGTTGATCAACTCTCGATCGCCACCGCGCCACCGGTAGATCGATTGTTTCGGGTCGCCCACCAATAGGTTCATATTTCCTTCCGCCAACGTATTTGAAATAAGCGGAACCGTGCAATCCCATTGAAAGCCGGACGTATCCTGGAATTCATCCAATAGATAGACATCGTAACGTGTACCCGTTTTTTCGTACACAAACGAGGCATCATCCATACCGGTCAGATTGCGGAGGATATCTACGGCATCAGCCAGTAGCAAGACGTTATTTTCGTCACGATAGTCTTCCAGTTTTTTTACGAGTTCAGAAAAAATACCGAATACGAACAGGTTTTTGGCCGCCACAGTCAATGAACGATAGGTTGTTTGATGATTGGCGTAAAATTGTACCACTTGGTTTACCGAATCCAACAAACCGTTGTGGTAGGCTGTTTGTATGGCTTCCTTTTTATCCGCCGGGGCTGATTTGGCATACCACTTTTCCGCTTCGGCCTGGAGTTTCAAAAATGAATCCTTCAATTCGCCCACTTCGCCGGAGGCCCAATTCCTGAAATAACGGAAAGCACTGCGGGAACCACCCGTAAAATCTTCGGGAACCAAATCGTAACGTTCCATCAGTCCCAATGCCTGCTTTCCGATGGCGGCTATCTGTTCTTCGTATTTATTTTTATTTTGGTACAGTGAATCTTTGAATTCACGCAGGGTTTGGTATGTGTCGTCAATATCTTTCAGTTCATGGGCGATGGCCCGAAAATCCTCATCAAAAATTTTCATCCCCAAGCCTTTGATCACTGAACGAAAATCGCGTGATTTCCCCTCTTCCAACTTATCCACTAAGTATTCCGAAATCCAATCGGTGAGTGGCATTCCAGGTCTTAGCTCTTCAGTAATTTTATTGACGATTTCGTCCATCACGCGGCTGTAATCCAGTTCGGGTTCGTAGCCTGTATCCACATTAATTTCCCGCGCAAACGAACGGAGGATGCGTTGAAAAAACTTATCGAGCGTGGTGACCGTAAAATCTTTATAATCGGCCAGGATGTACCGGCGCAACAGGTCCGCACGGACAGTAATGTCGGCAGGCGTCAGTTCCAGCGTTTCCGCCAAATATTGTGTATGCTGTGTATCTTCTCCTCTCGCCAATGCATTCAGCGTACTGAAAATCCTCGCCTTCATTTCGGCCGTGGCTTTATTGGTGAAGGTAAGCGCTGCAATGCGGGAGAAATTCTGCGGATCGGCCAATGCCTTTTCGAGATAACGACGTGTGAGCGTAAACGTTTTACCCGAACCGGCCGAAGCCCGATAAATGTGCAGGATGGACATTATGTGGTTTGTGGTTCAAGCGAAAAATAGAATACTTTTTCTGAGCCAAAATCGTCTTCTTCATCTTCGGTTTTTACGAAGTGGAACTGTAAACCGCCCAATTTGCAATGGACGGGTTCGGGAAAAACATCTGGCAAAAAAAGTTCCGTTTTGTCGGATGCAAACCATTCGGCACAGGCTTTTTCAAAAGCACCCGTTTTATCATCCGATTTTTTGATGAGTTCCGTAAACACATCTGCCGACAAAGCCAATGATCCTTCAAACGAGTTTTCGCCAAGGTACAGATGGCAATCAGCCAAAATTTGGGATTCGTTTTTAGTAAATCCGTAGGCCATCATTTCAGGAAACGAATAGACTTTGTCTTTTTTAAATTCCATGGCAGTGCAAAATATTCACCGAAAATAAACAAAAACGCCTCGCCAAAAATGACGAGGCGTTATAACCTGTGGGGGTATCAGATTAACTATCTTAGAACCATCACGTTCCCTCTCAATTCTTTTGCATTCCCGTGGTGGTCATTGTATAAAATTTTATAGACGTATAAATCCTGTTTGGCATCTACGTTGGAGTTCCTTACCGTTCCGTCCCATCCTACGTTGATGTCTGTCGTGGAGAATAACATTTCGCCCCAACGGTTGAAGATAAACATCTTATAATCGTCGCCTATGTTATTGCCATGTGGTTTGAACGTAGCATTTAGCTCATCAAACCCACCTGGTGTAAATGCATTGGGTATGAAAATTTCCGTCACCGGCCTTACGTGGACGTCTAGCGTAAATATGTCAGAGCAACCAAATTCGTTCGTAACCGTTTGTGTAATGCTATAATAGCCTGTATCCATAAACGTAGCCATGAAGTTGGGTGTAGAGAAACTATTGTTCATTCCCGAGATCTGATAATCCCAAGTGATCACATTTCCGGTAGATGCATCATTTACGTTTGCATAAGGTTGGTCAATGTAAATAATCTCCGGATTAACATAAAAACCGGCCACCGGATTGTCAAACACCCGAACCAGATTAGGTTTGGTTACGCTGGAAGAGCAACCTGTATTATCAGTGATGCTCAACGTTACCGAATAAACACCGGCCTGTGTATAGGTATGCGACGGAGAAGCCAATGACGAACCGGAACCATGTCCGAAATCCCACGTATAAACGATTCCTCCCATATCACTTGTACTCATGTCTGTAAAGTCTACCACCACCGGCACACAACCTTCCGTAATCTGTTGATTAAAGGCAGCCTGCGGTCCGGCATGAACCGTAACCGGCACGGTGAACGGAGCCGATACACAACCCATTTGGGTAATTGTTAACGTAACATCATTTATACCGGCCGCGGTAAAGTTGATTCCGGTTGGATTTTGGGAAACGGAAGTGGCCAAGTTTGCATTTTGGAAAGTCCAAGCAAAAGTGGCATTATTCATAAACGTGCCACCGGCCGTGAAATTAAATCCATTATCATAGAAACATTGTGCTGCCGGGGCACCAATGGAAGCTACCGGAATGGGCACGATGGTAATAACGGCCTCATCCGTATCTAAACAGCCTTGGTTGTCCGATTGCATGGTAATGGTTACTGTACTTGGGTTGTTTGCCGCATTTGTCCAACTTCCCGTGGTGGCAGCCGTCGCAGGGTCCGCAATTCCATTTGGCGTTAACCAAGTGAACGTGGCACCCGATAAATTTTGTGAGCCGATGTTTACTACATCGCCGCTGCAAACCGTTTGGTCAGGACCCGCATCTGCGGGAACTGCTGCAATAATCGTTACCGGATGGGTAACTGCCGCTGAAGTACAACCATTTTGCGTAACAGTAAGCGTTAGGTTTTGTATACCGGCACTGGTCCATGTAATGTTAATTGGGCCTTGGCCACTACCTGCCGTGGTTCCACCGTTGGCATTCCAAACATATGTAGCGTTTGCCGGTGCGGTACCATTGTATAATGCAAATGCATCATTGCCCAAACAAATTTGTGGCGTTACCGCGAAATCTGCCGTTGGCATAGGATTTACAACAACATTTACCGTTGAAGTAGCTGATGTACAACCCAAAACAGTAAAGTATAATGCGTAGTCACCCGCCATTGCCATGTCGTTTACGACCACCGAAGGATCTTCGTCGCTGGACGTGAATCCGTTCGGGCCAGACCAAGTATAAGTTCCGCTAGCCAGTGTATTGGAGGTGGTAAGGTTCAACATTTCACTGAAACAAACCGGGCTATTAGCGGCAATTACCGGAGTTTGCGGCGTGGCATTAACAACCACTTGCGTATTGGATACAGCTGACGTACAGTTTAATACCGTAATATAGGCAGAATATGTTCCGCTCATGTTTACTGCTGCCGGACTCAATGTAGTATCTTCTGCCGTTGATGTGAATCCGTTTGGTCCACTCCAATAATAGGTGGCTCCGTTCACCGTGTTTGCCGTCAGGTAGATATCCCCCGATTCACAAATCGGAGAGTTGGATCCGATAGCTAATGAGGCCGGAATTAAATTCACGACCACGGGCGTAGTGACCGTAGCCGACGTACAACCCAATACCACCACGTAAGCGCTGTAACTACCGGCATTAAGCGTAGTAGATGATGCGATAGATGGATCCTCTAGTGTGGAAGAAAATGTATTCGGTCCACTCCATACGTAAGATGCCCCGACTATTGTATTGGCCGTAAACTCTATCGCTCCTCCTTGGCAAACCGGCGTATTCGATGCGATCACCGGGGAAGCCGGAATCGGATTAATCACCACCGCATGGTTTGATACGGCAGAAGTACAGCCTAAAACGGTTACATAAGCAGAATAACTTCCCGAAGCGGCCAAAGTAGCGGCAGCGATGGTAGGATCCTCAACAGAAGAAGTAAAACCATTGGGACCGCTCCAGTAAAATGTAGCCCCATTGATGGTATTGGATGTTAAGTTCAAGGCCGAACCGGCACATACCGGTGTATTGGATGAAATTTGTGGCGCAGCCGGAGTCGGATTCACCACCACCGGTGTATTAGCCGTAGCCGAAGTACAACCTAAAACCGTTACATAAACAGAATATGTTCCAGATGCGGCCACTGCGACATTATTAATCGTCGGATCTTCCACGGTTGATGTAAATCCATTCGGGCCAGACCAAGTATAGGCGCCCCCAGAGATGGTATTTGCCATCAAATTGATGGTTCCGTCTTGGCAAACCGGCGTATTAGATGTAATAGTTGGAGATGCGGGAATGGGATTTACTACTGCATTCAATGTGGCATCGGTTGAACTACAACCCGTCACTACCACATGCATGGTATACGTACCGCTAGCAGCCACCGTGGCAGCCGCAATGGATGGATCTTCCTGTGCGGACGTAAATCCGTTAGGCCCCGTCCATACGTAAGTGGCACCGGCAACCGTATTCGAAGTAAGATTCAGTGGATTACCCGCACAAACTGGTGTATTGGATGCAATCGTCGGCTGAGTGGGCGTTTGGTTTACAACCACGTTGGTATTGGCCGTGGCGGATGTACAACCGGTTGCCGTCAGATAAAGGCTGTAGGCTCCACCCATAGCCACCGTAGCATTAGCTATCGTGGGATCTTCCACGGTAGACGTAAAGCCATTAGGCCCTGTCCAATGGTATGCCGCACCGGCAACTGTATTGGAAGTCAGATTGATAGAATTACCAGAACAAACCGGCGTGTTGGATGCAATCGTAGGAGTTACCGGCGTCGCGTTCACCACCACCGTCGTCGTCACCGTACCTGAGGTACAGTTCAGTGCCGTCATATATAGGCTATATGTACCGCCATTTGCTACCGTGGTGGCCAAAAATGTCGGGTCTTCCACCGCAGATGTAAAACCGTTGGGTCCTGTCCAGTTATAGGTAGCACCAGCAATGGTATTTGAAGTAAGGTTGATGTTATTCCCCGTACAAACCGGTGTGTTGGATGAAATCGTAGGTGTGGCCGGCATTGGGTTTACCACCACGTTGGTATTGGCCGTTCCTGATGTACAACCCAATGCCGTCAGATACAGGCTATAGGTTCCTTCCATGGATACCGTGGCGTTGCCGATTGTAGGATCCTCCACCGCAGACGTAAAGCCGTTAGGCCCTGTCCAATGATACGTTACACCCGCAACTGTATTGGATGTGAGGTTAATCGGATTGCCCGTGCAAACCGGGGTATTGGATGAAATCGTAGGCGTTACCGGGGTTGGATTCACCACCACTGGAGTAGTGGCCACTCCAGAAGTACATCCGGCCACCACCACATATAAAGTATAATTTCCGCTCATGCCCACCGTGGCAGGAGCCAATGCAGGATCTTCCAATCCGGAAGTAAACGCGGCCGGACCACTCCACACATATGTAGCCCCAGCAATCATGTCAGCCGTGAGATTAATTGTCCCTCCTTCGCAAATCGGTGTGTTGGAAGAAATCGTGGGCGCCGCCGGAAGTGGATTTACGTTCACGACAGTGGAGGATGTAGCAGATGTACATCCGCCCACAATAACGTATAAATTATAAGTTCCGGCCATGGCTACCGTAGAAGCGGCGATGGATGGATCTTCCAATGCTGACGTAAATCCATTTGGCCCTGTCCATACATATGTGGCCCCGCCAACCGAGTTTGATGTCAAATTAATGTTACTCCCTGTACAAACTGGAGAATTTGATGAGATAAGCGGTGAATTGGGCGTTGGATTTACCGTTACGTTATGGGTAGTGGGCGCACTTACACAACCATTGTCCGTTACCGTAAGACTTACGTTGTATGATCCGCCCGCCACCCAAGTAGCCGTATGCGGTCCTTGAGCAGTCCCCCCAGGGGTGGCCGTGCCGCCGCCGAAATCCCAGTTGTAAGTAGCCCCAGCTGCCGCATTACCTGTATAAGTAATCGTAGAAGGCGTTCCTTGACAAACCGGCGAAGTAGCTGTAAATGTTGAAGTTGGTAATGGCGTTACGGTTACCGTACTATTGGATGTGGCCGTTTTTCCGCACTGATCTGTGGCCGTTATGGTATATACCGTGGTACCAGCCGGATTAACGGTAATGGGCGTTCCCGCTCCTCCTCCATTATTCCACGCATAGGTGATCGTGCCGTTACCTCCCGTGGCCGTGGCCGAAATATTGGCAGGCCCGGAACCCATACATATCGTCGCATCTGTTGATGTTACGCTTAATGGCGTAGCATCGTTGATAGTCATCGTAAATGTTTGTACGCTGCAGGGGGATATTTGCACAGTTAGGGTGATTGTTTCCGCACCTTCGGCGATTCCGTCCTCTAATACATTCACCGGGATGGAACCCACCGTCTGGCCAGCCGGAATTGTTATACTGGAAGGAATGGCCACATAATCAGCACCTGAAGTTGCCGTACCACCCACAGTAAAGTTAAAGGTTGTAGGATTGGCGGATGCACTCGGCATGGTAAATAAAAACTGTGAACCACCGCAACCTTCAAATGCACTTCCCAAGCCGTAAGCCGGTTGAACGGCTACATCCGTAATGGCACCGGAAGAAAACAAACCGTTCTCTTCTATAAAAACACCCGAATCCAAAATACCATCACCACCATCCGCAATCATCAACTTGATATGATATGTTGAACAAGGAATCACCACCCTACTGGCAACCAATGTAGTAGTGAACCCGTCGTATTCGATACGGTCTGTAGCTAAATTACCGCTAAATGGATTATTGGTATAAAAAGCAGCATTTGTGGTTGTATTGATATTATCGATGGTAACGGGTTGTCCTGCCACGGTGGCGATGTTCACTTGCCCAGGAATACCTGGTCCGCTGATGAAAAAGGCAAACGCATCGTTATAACCACCATTCACATATTCCAAATACTCATCCGATCCGAAAATGTACCTTACGTTGATACTGTTTGAATAGGGAATGAAGTCGAACTCCAGAATAGCCCCATCGCGTATCACGTTAGTTCCGGCAATAACACTTAATTCGGGAATATTATCCAATCCTGCATTATCAATCCCTTCGCCATTAGAATTATTGATCGGAACGAGGTTTGAATTACCCGAAGTAAGTACCACTCCTGAAGTCATGCCCAAGTTTGTTTGATCTCCACTGGTAAAAATAGCACTCGCTATGGGATCACCCGTGTAAGTCACATTCGAGAATGTAATTCCAGGACCTACGAGGTTTGCAACCATCTGCGCCGGTGTAGCTGCAGAATTGATTACAATTTGGGAGAACGATTTGGTGGTGACGAACAATGTAAAGGCGACAGAGAGGTTAGCGAAGAGTAATAATTTCTTCATACCTTTAACATTTGTTACGAATTTAGGGTAAATAATTCGTGACTACCAAACAAATGGACAAAAAAAATTGCCCCTAAACACAAACTATCCAAAGATTTTGGCATAAAAATACATCCATGTCAATCTTATCAACCACTTATTGTTGATTACTATGATTTTAATTATCAACACAATAGAAAATACACACACATCCCATACTAATCAAATATCCAAAACTATGTAGGATAGTATATAGACGTTTTTTTTTCGCTTATCAGTTATCCCACAAAAGAAAACCCCCAGTTTCGTGTATGAAACCGGGGGCTTGTAGAAATTATTCGACAAACTATCGCTTATTTTTCGACGCAATCGTTCGGATACCCAGTTCCTTTTCCGAAAATTCCCTTGGCTTGGCATTGCGCTCAAACTTCCTTTCACTCGCCGGTTTCAGGCATTCCGTCAGCATCTTCTTAAATTCTGTCCTAAATGCGTCGTGTGTTCTGCTGCCGTATACCGTATGCCCACCTTCATAAAGCTGTGCCTGATATTCTTCGTGTGTAGTACAATATCCAAAATACGAGTTGGCATAGCTTGAAATCACGACATGCCTTACCCCGGCTTTTTTCAATATTTCCATACACAGTTCACGTAGTTGCCGGCCCGCCACCGTGGTTATCTCTCCCGGAAATCCGATAATGGCCAATTCGCCAATCCGGATATATTGTAACGGAAGAACCACTGGAGTCCATGGTAATTCGCGCAAGGCACCTTCACGGTGCTCTTTTTTCATCTGCATCACGGCACCATCCAAAATGCCTGGGAGGAAAAGGTTTTTGATATCCTTCGTCCCCATCACGATGCCTTCGCCTGTTTCAAAAGCAATCACTTTTGGATCTTGGGATTTATACTTGGCCTCAATGGGATCTCTTTTTTCGGGCGAAAGTATCTTGGCCTTATTCAGCTCCGATTGTCGGTGCGATTGCGAAATGCTTATCGCCAACTTGGCAATCCCTTCCGGCATTCCTTTCCCGTCTACTGGCGTGCCCTGTAAAAATGCCACGCCGTGGCAAGGCAATGACGTTCTCTCATCCTCTATTCCTCCGGTAAATTCGGTATCTATTTTTACTTTTGAAAAATCTCGGTAAATGACCTCTGAATCTATGGTTTCATCCTTTAACGCATTGCGGTTGTCTATGTTGGCTAAAATCCGTAATGCCTGATTACTTTGTAATCTGCCGTTAAATTTGGCGCTTTCAATGTCGTCCTTGAATTTCCCTTTGGGCCACTTTTTTCCTTTTCCATGGAAATTGGGTGAAATATCTCCCGCAAACTGCTGTGCAAAAAGCGCGATGGAACCTTTACCCATATCTTCTTCGAGGTATTCGGCCGCATAGCCCTTGTTGTCGTAAGATATTTTATACACACGGTTTCCCAAGCTGGTGGGGTGCACACCAAACCAGTTGATTTGCCCTATCGCATCCCCATCGGGGGTTTCGGCTTTCAATAGCCACATGGTACGTTCCATGGCTAAATGGGTTTCGGTGGGCTTCAATTTCTTTACTTCCGGATTCAAATTATAGGCCGCCAACGAACGGTTGAAACCCACGTCTTCCGTCTCCGGAAAATCGCCGTGGCTAAATTTTAGCACGGCATCCTGCTTGGTTTCATACGATGTAATGATCGCTTTATAAAAGCAAGCTACGATAGCCTCAAAAATATGGGGACGGAAACCCGGTACGGAAAAATTATACAACGGATAATGGCTGAAGCCCGCTGGCCCGCTGTGCGTGTGCTGCGAGGTTACCATGATATTATCATCCCGGAATAAATCTACCGGATATTTGCTTTGCAGACGGGTCAATACTTCCCGCTTAATTTCCGGGAATACCATACATATCTCTGCCTGTACGAAAAACACGTGGTTTCCGTCAGTATTCTCGAAGCAGAAAGACCGGGCATACAATGGGGTAGAGCGACTTTTAAACACGTTAAATGATCGTCCGTAGCCCATCATGCCGAATCCTTCACCTTCAAATTCTAATTCAATTTTTGAGGCGCCAACCTTGTACATGGGGAATGGTTTTCCACAAAGGTGTTTATTTTTTGTGTTTGGAAACCTCCCCCTGAACAAAAAGTTCAGTTAAAATTAAGCTTGTTCCGACAAGTCTTTTCTAGGCCATCCGAAATGCTTCTTTCCTTTCAAAAACAGTTGGGCAACCGAATAAATATCGGTGGATTGCACTATCCTTGTTTGTATCCTACTTAAATCAAAATGTGGATCGTTGGAGGCAAATAGACAGGCGATATGTGTTGTATTTTGGTCAGATATGGAGTGGTCCGTGCCATAATTTCCATTTCCGTCCACCATCGAATTATGAAATCCGTTTCTCCCAAAATCAGGCAATACAACCAACAGTGTATTACCCTTCATCCCTGGGTGGCTTTCCACCGCTTCCCATATACGTTGGATTCCTGTGCTGATATGTCGGATGTTTGTTTGTGCCTGTGATGCATCCCCGTGTGCTACATCGGCACCCATGAAGTGACTCACCAACACCGTAGGGGATTCACGACGGAGAATGGCACAAGCCGTTTCTGCCACCAACAAATCTTCGGAATAAAACAACAGCCGACGGTGGTAAGCATCATTACTTTCGATGATTTCATTCCTTAAACCCGAAGCCATTCCAACATTCCGATTGTCGGAGGACACTATGCTAAAATTCGCTTTCGTTCCTTTTACCAATGGGCTTTCTCCCTGGTTCGGTACACACGAAACAAGCAAATGGGTGGCACTTCCCGGCGCTTCTGTATAACCCGGCGTTTTCAAAAAAACTCTATCCGAAGTCACCAAATATTTTTTACCATTGGGGTGTAACAGCAAAGGCGATTCTACCAAAGACTGCTTTCCACAGGCCGATTCTGCCAAGTATTCGCCATGCAAAATCGACTCCAACGCCATGCGATGCCCGGCAGCGGCTCCATTATATCTCATCTCACAGATCCGCCCACTATTTAAGACTGCTTTGCTGCCGGTCGATACAAAGAGCTTTTCAAAATCAGATTTCTCCAGGCCTGCCACCACACAAATCACCACATGCCTCGGTGAGGGGTGAAAAATGCCCTTTCCGGCATGCAAGGGTAAATGATGGGCCAACAGTCCACCAACCGCGGCTATCGAAGATTGTTTCAGGAAATGGCGTCTTTTCATGCGGGATAAAGATAATGGGATTTAGTTTTGTATAAACATTTGATATTGCGCTCGCCAAAACAGCCGTATGCCCAACCCTAAAATTGATACAAACCGCAATTTATATTAAGTTTGCCTCGAATTTCGGCGACACATGGTAAAATTTGTTAGGTGTTTCCAACGTTATTCCTTACTAATTTTGATTCATGTTAAATAAGTGTGTATTTAAATATTTCTTCGTTTTACTGTTTTTGGTGGCCACCATCATGGGAGTTCAGGCGCAGAAAAAAGATCAAAAAACCAAAACAGAGGTATCCCGCAAAAACTTTGTTTCATTCGGGATAGAAATAAGCCCAATCATTCCCACTACCCTGTTCAATGCATCCAGTACACAATTTACCAACGAGGCCGAAAACATTCGTTTTTCGTTAAAACCTATGCTCAGCTATCGCTTCGGTGGCGCATTAAGGTTTGATATCTTCAATTTTAAAAAATTACAGTTGGGCAATATGTTTACTTTCAACACAGGCATATTTTACACCCAACGTTCCTTTCGGGTAGCTATACATGATGTATCTAATCCAGTTGAAGATGTACCGCTCATTTCAGACCGTTTCCGCTATACTTCCTTCGAAGTCCCCCTGATGCTCCAACTCCACCTGCAAGCTTCCAATAAGATTTGGGTAAATTTCGCCCTTGGAACCGGCATCGAATTTTTCCCAAGCCAAGTGTATACCACGCAAGGAGACGAAGGCAAAGAAGGATATTACCTACAGTATACCGCAAGGAAATTTCTAGTTTTGGCTCCATTGAAAGCTTCGTTCGGGGTGGAATACCGTACCGAAAAATCCGGATATTTCGGCATCGGTGCCTCCATCAGCCGGCCTATGCCCTATATGGCCGATACCTACCTGGAGTATTGGAAACGTGATGGGAGTGACGTCTATGCGGTAAGTCCGTACGCTTCCAAGGCAGAAAACAATAGGCCGATGGTAAACCAAGGCATGTTCCTTTCCATAGACTTCAGATATTATTTCCAACCGTCGCGAAACGAGAAAGAGGTGGTTCCCTCCTATATCAGGGATAGAAAAAAAACAAAAAAATAATTCCGCTTTAGGCCGAAAGCCCTCTTGAACGAAATTCCCCTAATTAAGTGATTGGTTTTCCTCACTGAAAATCGTTTCTTTGCACATTATTTAGAATCAGTCTAATTAAATTTTTTGAATACTGTGCAACTTACTGAACAAACTACTACAAAGATTGAGGCGTTGAAAGAACGTTTCGCGGAGTACAAAGTAGCCAATCCTACGGCTAGAATCCGCAATGCGGCCAAAGATTTGGGCGTATCCGAAATGGAATTATTATGTACATCCATCGGAACTTCCGTAACGCCGCTTACTGGCTCTTGGGAAGAATTTTTGAAAGAAGTAAAATCTTGCGGATATGTGATGGCGCTTACACGTAACGATGCTGCCGTACACGAGCGCAAGGGCGAGTACATCAACGTCTCCTTCAATCCGCACGCGGGTTTGGTACTTGGGCCGGATATCGACTTACGTTTGTTCATGAATCGTTGGAAATTTGGCTATGCCGTAGCTGAACCCTTCCGTGGCGAAGAGCGGTTGTCGTTCCAATTTTTTGACGCAGCCGGCGATGCCGTACACAAAATATATATGACAGAAAAGTCCAACGTAGAGGGTTACCGTGCGTTGGCAACAAAATATACAGCTACCGAAGGTTGGGATTTACCGGAATTGACGCCATATGCCGTTCGTCCGAATGTAAACAACCCGGCTCCGGACGTAGAAGGTTTCCAAAATGCTTGGTTAAACCTAAAAGATACGCACGATTTCTACATGATGTTGCGTGATTATCGCCTGAACCGTGTGCAAGCATTGGAATTGGCACCGGAAGGTCATGCCACCAAAGTGTCCAATTCTTTCCACCGCGACATGTTGCAGGAAGTTTCCGCCACGGGAACCGAAATCATGGTCTTCATCGGTAATGCCGGTTGCATCCAGATCCACACCGGGAAAGCCACCAAATTGATGGAAATGAACGAGTGGTACAATATATTGGATGAAGAATTCAATATGCACCTGAACGAAGAACACATAGACCAGGCATGGATCGTAAAAAAACCGACTACAGACGGAATCGTGACGGCTTTGGAGTGTTTTGACAAAAACGGCGAAATCATCGTACAATTCTTCGGAAAACGTAAACCGGGTGTTCCTGAATTGGAATCTTGGAGAGAAATCATAGCCAAATTGGTAAAATAAGTGACGATTAAAAGTCAAAATATAGTAAAAAGTGAAGTTGATTTAGGTAAAACGCCTAAATCGGCTTCACTCCTTATTGCAGATAGTAATTACCTAATCCGACAAGGGTTGCGTTCTATTTTTGACGACCAGCCCCATTATCAGGTAGTGGGCGAAACGGATTCATTCGACCACCTTATCGCTTTGATTGAAATCCACAATCCGGACGGCGTACTTATCGGCGTAAGCCTGCAAAGCGCATCGGCCATACAGGTTATCCGCGATATCCGTACGAAATACCCGAAAAAGAAAATCGTGGTCATCGACACCAAGGAAGACGTGAACGAGATCGTGACCATCCTTCGTTTGGGTGCGCAAGGCTATATTTTAAAACAGTGCGACAAAGGCGAGATTTTGGATGCTTTGCGTACCGTGTTTGCGGGCAAGACTTTCTTCTGCCATAACGTAATGCGCCTCAACAAATCCATCGAAAGCGAACAGACGATCCTCCTTTCAGAAAGGGAATTGCAGGTTTTGTCGTTGATCTCTGAAGGCATGACCAACAAGGAAATCGGCGAGCGGATCTTCATCAGCGAGCACACGGTAGCATCACACCGCAAAAATCTGATGCGTAAATTTGATGCGGGCAATAATGTCGACTTGGTCATCAAAGCCATCAAGGAACGAATCATCTTTCCTTAGATCCATTCTCTGGCCTTTTATTCTCCATAAATTTTACATTTGGTGTCCAAAACATTTCATAAACAATATTTACATGGGATTATTTGATTTTTTATTCGGCAAAAAAAAGATGACGCTGGAAACGGCGGACAAAACCAACGATAAATTTATAGCCAAAAACCCTGTTCCCACGAACGACGAAAATGATTTGATGCGTAAAGCCGCCAAATCCATGTCGAGCCAAAATTTTGCCGAAGCCATCGAATTATACACACAGTTGGCCAACCGTTACCCCACCAACAAGGGACTGTACGAAGGCCAGATAGGTGCAGCATATTACTTTTTGGGAGACTATGCCAAAGCAATTGAATCGTACACATCAGCCCTCCATAACGGCGGAGACAAAAACATGATGGACGATAATATTTGGGAAGCTGCCGAAGCCATTTATGGCCAAACGAAAGACAAGAAAGCAATAGAAGAATATGTGGTCGTATTTCCTAACGGAAATTATAAAAAGAAGGCCGAAAAATTGTTGCAGGACTAAAATCCCACACAACAAACCCCGGCCATTTTCGTTAAGTAATGCATACCTTTCGGCCATGAATCCAATCAAAGGGATAATTACTTTCTTATTCTCCGTCATATTTGCGGTATCTGCCGCGGCGCAACCCGACCCGAACGAAAAATTGGCGTTGGAATATTTTAATTCGGGTGAATTTCAGAAAGCGGCTGATTTGTACGAAAAGTTGTACGACAGAACACCGGCCAACGAAAATTTCTACCGTAACCTTTTGGTTTCCTATAAGAACCTGCAAGCCTTTAAAAATGCCGAGAAATTGGCGAAGAAACAAAGTTCCAGATTCTCGAAGGAAGCCCATTATCTTGTGGATTTAGGGCTGGTATACCGTGACCAGGGCGACGAAAAATCCGCAAAAAAAGCATTTGACCAAGCATTAAAAGAGCTGGTTCCGCTGCCGGATAAGGTGAACCGGCTGGCCGGAGCCTTTTCATCCGCAAAAGAAACCGATTACGCCATTGAAGCCTATAACCAAGGCGAAACTTATGCCGGAAAGGGCACCTATGCTTTTGAGATCGCGGATTTGACCATCCGCAAAGGCGACTTCACGACCGCTTCCGCCAAGCTGGTAGATTTGTTGGCCATTAATCCGGGCGCCTTGTCACGCGTACAGAGTATGCTTTCTCGCTACTTGGAAGACAATTCCGAAGGACCATTACAAATAGCCATCAAAAATTCGTTACTGAAAGAAGTGCAAAAAGGCGCACAAGGCACCGTATATCCTGATTTATTGATTTGGCTTTTTGTACAGCAGAAAAACTTCGATGCCGCCATCGTACAAGCCAAAGCCTTGGATAAACGGCTGAAGGAGCAAGGCGAACGGTTGATGGATTTAGGCCAAATCTGTATGGAAAACGGCGATTATGAGCGTGCCGTACGCTGTTATGAATATGTGGTGGAAAAAGGCTCCACGAAAGATTGGTATGTACAGGCCCGTTCTGCGTTGGTAAAGGCTTCCCGCAAAAAATTGACTTCGTCTTACACCTATACTCGCGAAGATCTATTAAAGTTAGAAGGATTATATGAATCCACTTATTCCGAAGTGGCATTCTCCGATGTGATGGCTCCGATGGTGATCGATTATGCCGATTTGGAAGCATTTTACCTCAACAATCCAACGGAAGCTAAAACATTGTTGGAAAACCTGCTGAATGAAGCGCGCTTATCCCCAAAGATGCGTGCTGAAGCCAAATTGAAACTGGCGGATGTATTGATTATTCTTGGCGATATGTGGGAGCCAGCTCTGCTCTACGGCCAGGTAGATAAAGAATTCAAAAACGATTTACCGGGGCAGGAAGCCAAATTCCGTGGCGCACGACTAGCCTATTTTCGTGGAGATTTTGAACTGGCACAGGCGCAGATGAAAGTATTAAAGGCATCCACATCCAAACTTATTGCGAACGATGCTTTGCAGTTATCGCTCATCATCATCGATAATTTAGGAAGGGACAGCGTACGTGTTCCCTTGCAATTTTTTGCCAAAGCCGATTTAGAAGCTTACCAAAACAATCCCGTCAAAGCGTTGGAAACCTTGGATACCTTGCTGAGTTTCTACCCTACCCACGCCATCGTGGATGAGGTATTGTTTAAACAGGCACAGATTTACATTAAATTAGGCCAGTTTGACCAAGCATTGATCCGGCTCGAAAAAATATACACCGATTTCGGCACCGAAATTTTGGCCGATGATGCACTATTTTTGGCCGCAGACCTGCAAGAAAAAGTATTTGCCAAAAACAAGGAGGCGATGGACCTGTATGAGAAAATTCTCACTGAACATAACAGCAGTTTATTTACATCCGAAGCCCGTAAGCGTTTCAGAAGGCTGCGTGGCGATAAATTGAATTAGAAAAGGTAAATATCGAGTATTTGTATCAGGTATCATGTGGAGATGATAGTTTTGGCAAATAACACTTACTGCGTAATTCCATCAACCAGACTAACGTAATACCGGGCATTTGGCTATTGCAGATTGACAAGTATGGTAATCTGATGCTAACCACTATTTATTTACTTAAATCCAATCTTGATTCCATCAAACGCATAATTGGCTCCCGGATCTTCTGCGGTAGATGTCCATGTTATTTTGTTTTCGTTGATTCCTATGGTTTTGCTATCGGTTGAATTTACTTTTTTAGGAAAAGTGGCATCCAATTTATAAGTCAGCATCATGCCCATGGTGGTGTACATCGAATCTTCTTTGGTATCGCCCAAAGGCCAAGTATGGTAAACCCATTCCTTTTTATTTTTCATCGTTAACTTGTCTTGGGTTTGTGCCCCCTTATTTTCTGTCTGTATACCCAATTCCTTGTGTGCACGATTAAATGCATCCAAATCGTCAAAAGAAAACGACAAGGACATCTTGGTGGCTTCCGTATTAAACTTCAGGTTGCTGATGCCTTTGATTTTTTTGAGGGATTCCGTGGCCTTACCCAACTCAGCCAACGAATCGCCTAAATTGAATCCCTTTCCGGTACTATCTGCCATTTCCATAAAACTTACAAATTCAGTGGCATCCACTTCATAAGAAATATCACCGCCATTTTTGCTATTGAAATTCACCTTCTCGGTAATGGTACAACTAGCTATAATCAATGCGGAGAGTAGAAACAGGGAAATCTTTTTCATCAAAAATTGTATTTATACCAAATGTAAAACAAACTATGCGCCAAAATGCGGTTTAGCTACGAATCGCCGTAATTTCTTTTCTTCCAGTCATATTTTCCCCACAGGGCCAAAGCCCCGGCAAATAAAATATAAAACGGGTGGAGGATGGAAGCCGTGGGAATATAAGGGATCAAAGCCCATTTATTGAAATTCACCAATATAGGCGTAAGCATCAACAAATCGGCCAATATCTTGAGCAGGATAAGCATGCCTAACAAATCCCATTCAAATGCCACACAACTGTACAAAAGAGCACCGATGTATATTAAATTCACCACCAATACGAACATCGTACTCATTTTTGAGCTAAAACTTCGGTATGCTTTAGCCTTAGCGCCCCAGCGGATGCGACGTTGTATAAATTCGGTCCATGAGGCATCTCCTTTTGTGTAGATGACATCTTTGGCTGCGGTAATGAAATGAATGCTTTCGGAGCCAAAAAAAGATACGATCTTATGAAGCAAAAAGACATCGTCTCCACCCGGAAATTGTTCGTTTCCCCCAAAACCATCCACCGAATGGAATGCAGTTTGCTTGAAACCGAGAAACGCGCCGTTGGCCATCAACGGGAATCCTACACCCCAAAACGAAATACCGGAACCAATCAACGAGAGGAATTCCAAATCGCTCAGTTTAGCGCCAAATCCATCGCCAGAGTATTGGATGACGGGGCCACAGACCATCTGCGTGCCATTATTGGCCAAAGCGTCCACCATAGACAGCAAAGCTTCTGAAGTGAGTTCACAGTCCGCATCCGTAGTGATGATGGTTTCGTTGGACGTCTGGGAGATTCCATAGGAAATGGCTGACTTTTTACCAGAAAAACCCATAGGTAACTTCAATATCCTTACCTGTTGAAATTCATCCAACTCTTTTTCCAATAACTGGACAGAACCGTCATCCGAATGGTCGTCGATAAAGATAAATTCTACGTTATCAAATGGTTCAATCAAGTTTTTGATTGAGAAAATCAGAGGTACCAATCGTTTTTCTTCATTCCGGAAAGGAATCAAAACCGAAGCGGGGAGATGGTGTGATCCCGGCCCGCTTTTTTTGTGGCGTAAACGGGCACGAAGCCAACCGACCAAAATCACCGTGGTAAAAATGGTGTATCCGGAAATACCGATCGATATGAAAAAAAAATCGCCCATGATTCTCTGTAAACCTACTAAAAACCGATGTATTTCCCGTGCCTTGTATTTATTACATATATTGGCTTACGATCAAAAGACAAAAATTTTGGCTTCAGAAAGAATCATTTTAGGAATCGACCCGGGCAGTAATGTGAGTGGTTTTGGTGTAGTTAGGGCAATCGGTTCCAAAATCGAGGTATTGGATATGGGCATATTTAAAATGCCGAAAGACGACGACCATTTCGATAAACTTAAACTCATATTTAGTTCCACCATCCAGATCATAGAAAAACATAACCCCGATGAATTTGCCGTGGAAGCCCCATTTTATGGCAACAATGTACAAAGTATGTTGAAACTCGGTCGTGCACAGGGTGTTTCCATCGCCGCCGCACTCAGTAAAAATTTGCCCGTTTGCGAGTACTCTCCCCGTAAAGTAAAACAGTCCATCACGGGAAACGGCGCCGCTTCCAAAGAGCAGGTGGCGGCCATGCTGAAACAGATGTATGGCATCACGATCGACGAGAAATATATGGATGCCACGGATGGTTTGGCCGTAGCGGTTTGCCATGCATTCCGCAACAAAATAGAAACGGGCGAAAAAGCCGTCAGCGGTTGGGGCGCTTTCATCAAAAAAAACCCGGGCCGGGTAAAGTAATCCATCAAATACACCATTTGTATTAGGTCATATCAAGGTATGCCGCTATAATTTTGGCCCATAAATAATAGCAAATACCATGAGAAAAATAAACCTTTGGATGGTGATGTTAGCACTCGCCGGAGTCACTTTTACGGTTTCCTGTAAAAAAGAAGAAAGCGATCCTCCTACCACACCAACGAGCGAAACTCCAAAAATCAATACGCCCACATCTGCATTTGGTGTATTGGCGGCCATTCAGGTGATCAGTAGCCAAAGCGTCATGGGATATAGTACGGACGTTACTTTAGGTACGGCCACCATCGCCTTTACCGATGGCGGCCAGTCTTGCCTGGATGGCGGAAACGCTACCTGCAATGATAAAACCCTAGAAAAATTTGAAAATGCCTGCTATGCCTTTAAACCATCACAAACGGATATTACGGGCATCAACTTCGGAAGCGGTGATGTGGCTTGGCAAGTGGCCGGCAATTCATCCAATGCCATTCCATCCATTTCCGAGACCAACACTGAAGGGTTTCCGGCATTCTCAGGCATGACTGAACCAAGCTCAAGCATAAGCACGGGCTCCTCTTTCACCCTTTCCGCCACGGGAAATATTACCAATGCCGATTCTACTATTTTTGTGGTGGCTTCCGGTTCTGTTTCTATCCGAAGAACGGTAGCCCCGGGTGTTTCATCGGCCACGTTTTCGGCTGCTGAGATGTCTACCTTACCCGCCGGAACCGGTTTGATCCAAATCAGCGCTTATAATATTTATGGTAAAACCATCGGTGGAAAAGAATTATACTTCGTGAATATGACGAGCCGAAACAAATTTGTGGAATTTAACTAACACTTCCCCTGTCCTCTATCACCAAAAAAGGGATTTCGAATATCGAAATCCCTTTTTTATTATGTTATATTAATTAGTGCCTTTGTTATATTTTATAATTATAACAATTTGCTGATGGCTATTTTTAGGTTCTTCAACGAAATTTTGTTGTACGGCGGATAACGCAAAGGCGCATCTGGCCAAAAGGTGCGTTTCAATACCGATTTTTTATGGCTGAACGTATCAAAGGATTGTGTTCCGTGGTATGAACCCATACCGCTATCGCCAACGCCACCGAACGGCATGCTTTCGCCCGTCATGTGCATTACGGTGTCGTTTACACTTACTCCGCCGCTCGATGTATTTTTTAAAACGGCATCCTGAAAATCGGAATTATTCGAAAACACATACAATGCCAATGGTTTAGGACGTGCATTTACGTAACTGATCACTTCTTTTACATCCGTAAATTCAATCATGGGAATAATCGGACCAAAAATCTCCTCATTCAACAAAGCACTATCCTGTGATGGATTTTCAACGATAGTCGGTTCTATTTTCAACCTGTTTTCATCCGATTTTCCACCGTGGATGATTTTACCACTATCCAAATAACCCAACAGCCGATCGAAATGTTTGCGGTTGATGATTTTGCCATATTCCGAATTTTCAATCGGCGAATCGCCATAAAAGCTTTTGATTTCTTTTTTCAGCGCGTCGATCAAACCAGCTTTTACATCCTTGTGTACATAAAGATAATCTGGTGCCACGCAAGTTTGTCCGCTGTTGATGAGTTTTCCCCAAGTGATGCGTCGTGCGGCAATCGTGAGGTTAATGTCCTTATCCACGATGCATGGGCTTTTTCCACCCAATTCCAATGTAACCGGCGTCAAAAATTTTGCGGCAGCTTCGTATACGATGCGACCGACACCCGTTCCACCCGTAAAGAAGATATAATCGAATTTTTCTTTCAATAAATCGGTCGTTGCGTCCACGCCGCCCTCCAGCACATACAAAAAGCCGGGGTCAAAATTATTATTGATGATTTTTGCCAATATTTTTGAGGTGGCGGGTGCAATTTCCGACGGTTTCAGTATGGAAGTATTTCCCGCTGCGATGGCTCCTGCCAAAGGCGAAATAGCCAATTGGAAAGGATAGTTCCAAGGTGCGATGATTAACGTTACACCATACGGATCGGAATAAATATGGCTGCTGCCTATAAAATGGAACAGCGGCGTGGGTACACGCTTAGGCCTGGCCCAACCAGCCGTATTTTTAATGGCATGACTAATCGGATTCAATGCCATCCCGATTTCAGTGGCGAAACTTTCAAATTGGGATTTACCTAAATCTATCATCAATGCTGCCATGATTTCCTGTTCATACTGCTCGATGACGTTTTTCAATTTTTTGAGTTGGGCAACCCTGAACTTCACGTCCAAAGTTTGGCCGGTAGCAAAAAATTGACGTTGGCGTTTTACCGCTTCTGCGGCCGATACACCTTGCTTTTCTAATGTGGCAGTTTCTTGTGGCATGGTATGTTATTTAAAAACCACCTCGCCTGTAAGGGCGTAATGGTCAGACAAATCATTGAATTTATAAGTTCCGAAAGATACGGAAGTAAATCGATGGATGGTACGTTTGATTGAACTAATTTTCTGTGTATTGTCTCTCACCAAGATATAATCAAGCGACGAACTGGCCTCCCCGCCGAAAAATCGTTTGGCTAAATCATTCTCATTGAAATATGAATATTTTTCGCCTACGGTACTACCATCGCCGGCCTTAAAGATGTCCAACATGGCTTTGTATTCCTCGGGCGCATACAAATCGGTATTCAAATCGCCGATGATGAGGAACGGCACATCGGCAGGCACATGTGTACTTTCTTTCACCAATTGATTAAATTGTTTCTGGCGTTCCACCACAGCTGGTCCAGATTGTACGTGTGTTCCGGCAATATAGACCTTATGACCGTTTTTGGTGACGGAAAACACGTAAGCCCCTTTTTTGCTGAAACAATCCGAACCTTTGCAATCATTGTATTTTACGAAGCGAACATCTTCCAGCGGCAAGCGGCTCAAAATCCATACGCCGGAACTGCCCTTAAACGCATTTCCGCCTTGTGGTTTACCACTGTTATAGATATATCCTTTTGATAATTTATCCTCGATGATTTTCCTTGTCTTTTCCATGAATACTTCCTGCAGAATGATTACGTCTGCGCCCGATTTGTCCAACACTTCTCCAATCATTTTGGCACGGTTGAACTGGTCCGATTTAAATACGAAAGGAGGAACCATAAAAATATTCCAGCTAAATATTTTCAACGTGTCCGAATTGGCGAAAGAAGAGAGGCTCGCAAGCACGAGCAACACAAGGATTCCAGTTTTTTTCAGCATGATGTAATTTCTGTGCCAATAATAGGCAAAAACAGGGAGTGAATCAAAACCAAACCACAGTGAACGGCAGAAGAAATACACATGATAAGTAACATGGCACAGTTTTTTACCCTAAACATAAACTTGATTTGTTATGCAGAAATCATCTCCCAAAAAGAAACTCCGTCCCAACCAGGAACAACGCCGCCCGGGTAATGAAGAAAAAATGAAACCGCAACCCGTGTATGACGACAACCGACCCGGAAGTGGAAAGCTGAAAGGAAAAGTGGCATTCATTACCGGTGGAGACAGCGGTATTGGGCGGGCTGTGGCTATATTATTTGCCAAGGAAGGTGCTGATGTTGCCATCGGCTATTTAAGTGAGCAGCATGACGCGGAAATAACTAAACAAGCCGTAGAAGCATATGGACAGCAATGTCTTTTGCTAAAAGGAGACATATCAAAACCGGCCTTTTGCAAATCGGTAATAAGTAAAGTGATCAAGAGCTATGGGAAGTTGGACATTTTGGTGAATAATGCCGCATTGCATTACGAATCCAAATCGTTGGCGGAAATAACGGACGAACAATTGGAAAAAACTTTTGAAACCAATATTTATTCCATGTTCCGCATCACACGGGCAGCTTTGGAATACATGAAAACAGGATCGGCTATCATCAATACCACATCGGTAACTGCCTATCGGGGAAGCGCCAACTTGATGGATTATGCGGCCACAAAAGGTGCCATCGTATCGTTCACCAGAAGCCTTTCGGCTAATTTGGCGGATAAAGGCATCCGTGTAAATGCCGTGGCGCCAGGCCCGATATGGACACCTTTGATCCCTTCTTCGTTTGATAATGAAAAGATAACCACACATGGTAGCGAAGTTCCGTTAAAAAGAGCCGGGGAACCGGTAGAAGTGGCACCGAGTTATCTATTTTTGGCCTGCGAAGATTCATCATATATAACAGGTCAAGTACTGCACCCAAACGGCGGAGAAATTATTAACGGATAATTTTTTGAATAGAAATTGAAAGTTAAAATGGAGAATTGAATTCATCTTCAACTTTCAATTCTCCATTTTAAATCATTTAATGTTTTTGTGCGAATCCGGATCTTCCTCGTCCAATTCCTCATTGGTAACGTCCGGATTTATTTCTTCTTCGGAAATGTCCTTATTTAACGGTTCCGGATCAATCCGGTTCGGTTGCCCCTTTTGGGCCGGGGATTCATTATCCCAACGGTCTTTTGCGTCGCGGGTGGTATCCGCCGGTTTTACGTCTCCCGGTTTTTCCGAATCAGGTATGTCTGACCCAGTTTCGTCGGATGGCTTTTTGTCGTATTCCTTGTCTTGCTCCTGTCCTTTTTTAGGATCCGGAAAAACTTCTTCTCTATTTTGCTCTACCATGACATTGAAGTGTTTAAGTTAATTAAATCTATCTCCTAGTGTTTTGGAAAATTATTTTGTAATGCAAAAATCCGCCGGAGCGGATTTTTGCTTCAAGTAAATCCAACTATGAACTGGATTTGCCGTTTATGCCTGCGGATTAGCTTGCGGCGTCTCGCGCGTTTTTTCTGGCGGAGTCGCCGGGGTAGTTTCTTCCTGGTATTCTTGGCCACCTTGATCGGTGTCCTGTCCCTCTTCTTTTCCACCGCCGCCGGCTACATTCCTTGGATCGAAATCCTGCTCGGGGTCGGTTTCTTCGGGAGCACCTTTACCATAATTATGGCCTTCGTTCTGGCCAGGATTTGGTGTAGATGGGATTTTCTTTTCCTGCAGCCTTTCCTCATTCTTGCGGGTAGGACTTTGGTTCGATGCCGTTTCCGGCGTAATATAATCGGTCTTCATATTTTCAAGTTTTAAATTTGTACATAAACTAAAACGAAAACAATGCCGAATTTATAAATATCTAACTACCAATAAAATAACCATTTTAAAGATGTGGCGAATTCCCCCCAAACGGAGAGAATTATCTACACAAAAAAAGGAGTCCATTGCTGAACTCCTCTGTGACCTGGGGGGGACTCGAACCCCCACGAGTTTTACCTCATATGCACCTCAAACATACGCGTATACCAATTCCGCCACCGGGCCTACTTTTACACTGCTTCGGCTTTCGCCTCGTCAACGCGGGCGCAAATATCAGAAAAAATCTGCTCTATTTCGCCGATACCGTTCACTATTTTTACTTTCTTCTGTTCATTGTAGAAGTCTTTCAATGGAAAAGTTTCGTTTTTGTAAACCAATAAACGGTTACGGATGATATTTTCGTCCGCATCGTCCGTACGGCCAGAGATTTCCGCACGAGATTTCAGGCGCTTCACCAATTCTTCTTCGTCAACTTCCAGACTGATTACAGCATTGATGTATGTATGCTGTTCCACCATCAAACGGTCCAAAGCTTCCGCTTGGGTGATGGTACGCGGAAAGCCATCAAAAATAAAACCGGCGGCTTCCTTATTTTGCTGGACTACACCGCGGAGCATACCAATCGTAACCTCATCGGGAACCAATTCACCTTTGTCTATATAACTTTTCGCCAATACGCCCAATTCGGTTCCTCCCTTTATGTTGGCCCTAAAAATATCACCCGTCGAAAGGTGAACGAGGTGAAAATGTTCGGCCACTTTTACAGCCTGTGTGCCTTTGCCTGCGCCCGGAGGGCCAAATAAAATGAGGTTCAACATAATGCTATTTTACTTTATATATATCAGGTAAATTTCTTCCGTATTCATTGTAGTCCAAGCCATAACCCACGATAAAATCGTTCGGGATCTGCAAGGCTACATAATCTATCTTCCGATCGCCTTTGTACGTGTCGGGCTTAATCAATAAGCTACACACTTTGTACGACGCGGGATTTTCTTTTTCGATGCGCTCCGAAAGCGCACGGATGGTAACGCCCGTATCCACGATATCTTCCAACACGATGACATGTTTATCCACCAAGGGTTCGCTCAGATCGGTAGCCAGCGTTACTTCGCCCGTCGAATTCATGCCATGGTAAGATTTTGCGCGAATGAAAACCACCGAGCAAGGAACCGTAATATACTTCAACAAATCGGACGTAAACATGAATGCACCGTTCAGCACGGACACAAATTTGATTTCCTTTCCTTGGTAATCGCGGTTTATTTCTTCCGCCACGTTTTGGATCGAAGTGATGATTTGTGCATGTGGAATGTACTTTTCGAAGTCGATTCCCAATAAAGATATCTCGGACGGACCGTTTGCCATTTCGCAAAAATAAAAAAATAGAAGGAATTCAGCGAAAATTCGCATAAACAGCCATAAATTGTTCAAAAAAACAGGGAATATGATCTTGTTCCCGCATGATTTAAACGACTGGTTTTCCACCTTAAACCAAAAATAATCTCACGGTGCTTGCCCACTGCCTGCTACCCACTGCCTCCATTCTTCTTATATTTGTTTCATGAACAAGACGGATAAGCGCATCGGTATTTTGGGCGGCGGGCAGTTGGGCCGCATGTTTCTGCAGGAAAGCTATAACTATAATGCAGACGTCAGCATCCTCGACCCGGCCGCAGATGCGCCCTGCCACGCGCTGGCCACGTCGTTCGTCCAGGGCGACTTTAACGACCATGATACCGTGGTTCGTTTCGGAAGAAACGTGGATATAGTGACGATCGAATTTGAACATGTGAACGTGGATGCGCTATACACGCTGGAGAAAGAAGGCAAAAAAGTATATCCGCAACCGCGCGTGTTGGAATTAATCAAAGACAAAGGCGCACAAAAGCAATTCTATGCAGCACACAACATTCCCGTGGGTCCCTATTTTTTGGTTGAAAATGCTGCCGCATTACAATCAAAAGATATCAAATTTCCTGTTTTCCAAAAGGTATTGAAAGGCGGCTATGACGGTTATGGCGTGAAAGCATTACGCTCCGCGGAAGATTTATCATCTGCTTTTGACGAGCCATCGCTGGTGGAAGAAGCCATCGATTTCGACAAAGAACTTTCGGTCATCGTAGCCCGGAACGCCTCGGGGCAAATCGTTTCTTATCCAGCGGTCGAAATGGTTTTTCATCCGGTGGCCAATATGGTGGAATTTTTGGCCTCTCCGGCACAGATTTCACCCGAAATTGAGCAGAAAGCTCAGGAAATTGCCCGAAAAGTAATCGAATCCTTCGAAATGGTAGGTATTTTGGCGGTGGAAATGTTCCTGACGAAAGACGGTCATATTTTGGTGAATGAATCGGCCCCACGTCCGCACAACAGCGGGCACCAGACCATTGAAGCCAATTATTGTTCGCAATATGAAATGCACTTCCGCAGCATCACCGATTTACCATTGGGAAATACAGAAATCATCCAGCCTTCCGTGATGGTGAATATTTTGGGCGATCCGGCATACAGCGGCTCTGCCGTATACGAGGGATTGGAAAAAATCATGGAAATACCCGGTGTTTTTGTTCACCTGTACGGCAAAACCACCACCAAACCTTACCGCAAAATGGGACACGTAACTATCTTGGATCAAGATCCAGGAAAGGCGATGGAAAAAGCCAAGCTGGTGAAGGAGACCTTGCGTGTAGTCGCGAGGGAAGTATTGTAGTTTGCCCGCAGAACTATTACTCGCTCTATACGTTGCACTTCGCAGATTTACTGCATAAAAAATGCAAATGCGATAATTGGCTAACTGAAATAGCCTTGCCGATCTGAACTTAATTAAAAAATAGAAAGCCTGCGCTAGTCCGCGGGAGATTTCACTATTTCTCCTTTTCGGATTTAATATAACCTTCCAGTTCTTTTCGCAGCCCGTCCGCATTTTTGACTCTATAAATAATCAACGGTTTTTTATCCGATATAGGATTTTGAACCATTAAAGCTGGCGTGGTAGAAAGATGATAATCCAATGCGATGGCCCGGCCGTAAGTAGAGGTAACTTGATGGCGCGTTAAAATAAAATTATCCGTAAGAAATTTAATGAGGGCTGGATCTTTCAACGTTTTCCCATCCAGCTCCTTGCAATATTCGCAACCGGGCTGGCTGATGTACATCAAGAAAAATTTACCATCTTCCTTGGCTTTGGAAATACCTTCGAACCAACTGTATTTACTATACCTAATTGATTTTTGGCCTATTGCCGAAACAAAGGAAATACCAAAGAAAAACAGTAAGATGAACCGGGAAACTTTCACTAATTCGCTACCTTATATTCACTCAAAGAAGCGCGGATCATATCTACGCCGCCATGGATGGATGCATCAATCAACGCATCATCCTTCAAAAACGGAACACTGCGTGTTTTATTGAGGCTCATGCAATATTTCACATCTTCTTCCAGATTCAGTTTTTCCAAACGATTGCGGTGAGACGAATTGGCCAAAAAGCCATACATATCTTGCTTGGCCGCCTGAAATAAAGATAATGAAGCCAAGGCGGCATCACTATCCGTGGCATAAGAGAACCCGGCTTCCAACAGATTTTCGGTCACGGCCCCGGCAAATAAGGTATCTTCCAGGTTGAAACGGTTTTTCCAACCGGCACAAAGAATCATCACATCGCGGTCGATACCACGTAAAATCTCGGTAAGTGCATCAAAGTTCACGAAAGAGCCAATTAAAATCACCTCGGAATCTTTAGCGGCCTCAATGGCTTGGGTACCGTTGGTGGTGGTAATCACCAAGGTTTTATCTTTGATTTCACCGTTCATATACGAAAAAGGTGAGTTGCCGTACTTAAAACCATCCACGATTTCTCCGTTACGCTCCGCGGCTACGATAACGTCATCGTGATCTTTATAAAAATAGGTATCCTCCACATCCGGAACAGGAATTACGCGGGCGATGCCATGCTCAAATGCCGTACAGATGGCAGTGGTGGCGCGAAGTATATCCACAACCACAGTTATGGTTTCCTTGGACGCGTAAAGCGGATATAGAAGTGGTGAAAAACAGACTTTTACGATTGGCATTGGATAAATGTAATAAGTTAATTACAAAAATGGCGTTTTTACCACAGATGCCTTCAATTTTTTGTCGCGGATTTCGATGTAGATTTCACTCCCCAAAGCTGATAAATCTTTGGTTACGTAACCCAAACCGATGGCTTTCTGCAAACTCGGTGATTGGGTACCCGACGTTACCTCACCTATTTCTCTACCCTCGGCATCGACAATTTTATAGCCTTGGCGCGGAATACCGCGGTCAACCATTTCAAAACCTACCAATTTACGGGTAACACCGTTGGTTTTATGCCCTTCTATGATGGAACGGCCCACAAAATCTTTCGTGAACTTGGTGATCCAACCCAAACCGGCTTCAATCGGGGAAGTAGTATCGTTCAATTCGTGACCGTATAAACAGAATGCTTTTTCTAAACGTAAGGTATCCCGACAGCCCAATCCCGCATATTCCAAACCTACCGCTTTACCGGCTTCTACCACGGTATTCCACAGTTTTGCCGCATGTTCGTTTTTCACATACAATTCAAAACCACCCGCACCGGTATAACCCGTATTGCTGATGATGACATCCTCGATACCGGCCAATGTGCCAACCTTAAAATTGTAATATGGAATATCCGATAGATTAACGATCGTGAGGCTTTGTAGGAAAGTCTGCACCTTTGGGCCTTGCACGGCAAACAGACAATAATCATCTGATGCGTTGCTCATTTCGGCGCCAAACTGTGCATTATATTTCTGGATGTGGCTCCAATCTTTATCGATGTTGGATGCATTTACCACCAACAAAAATTTCTCTGCATTGTAACGGTAAACCAACAAATCATCCACGATTCCACCGTTTTCATTCGGGAGCGAAGAGTATTGAACCTGTCCGTCTACCAATTTGGAGGCATCGTTGGTGGTTACGTATTGAATCAAATCCAAGGCTTTGGGACCGGTGATAAAAAATTCGCCCATGTGGGAAACATCAAAGATTCCGGCGCTGTTGCGAACGGCCAAGTGTTCAACATTCAAACCTTTATATTGAACTGGCATATTGTAACCGGCAAATTCAACCATTTTACCGCCCAAGCCCACGTGAAGATCATTTAATACGATTTGTTTCATCCTGAAATTTTGTGACCGCAAATGTATGCAAAATAAAACCTTGTAGGATACGGTCACGACCGTACCCTACAAGGTTTTATAATTCTATAATGAACCAAATGAATAACCTGATTTTTTCAGCCTTTCCAAAATTTCAGGCAAAATCACCTTCACCTTTTCCAAACATTTCGGGTTATCGTGTAATACCACGATAGAACCAGGACGAACCTGCCTGAGCACTTTTTCTACACATTCTTTGTCCGTAAAGTTTCCGTCGTAATCTTCGGAAATTACATCCCACAGTACGATACGGTATTTATTTTTTAATGCTTGATAAACCGGCCACGTCAACTTACCATAAGGCGGACGAAAAAATGGTGACGGATTTTTTGATGCACCAACTTCAACATCAGCCAAATATTCGGCTTTGGGTGTGTGCAATGCATTCAAATGTCTATTGGTATGATGCCCAGATGTATGTCCTTCCTTTTTAATCCGTTCTATAATCTCCGGATAACGGTCCACATTTTCGCCTACAGTAAAAAATGTGGCTTTGGCAGCCTCTTTTGCCAAACAATCCAATACAAATCCGGTAGCTTCTGGATTTGGCCCATCATCAAACGTAAGATAGATGACACGTTCTTTTCCACGCGGTTTTACCCTAAAAAGGATCTTAGGAAACAACAAGGAAAATATACCTGGCGTCCGAGGAATCATGGTTTTGTAATGGTTATATTAGTTAATGGGAACTGTATGGTGTGTTTGTATTTATCTTACCGATAACAGATAACCATTAACTGATACTAGTATTTTCTCTCGGTAGTAAAATTCACCAAATCAATCAACGATTGTTTGTATTCGGAATCCCGCAACGGCGCCAACATATCGATGGCGGAATTTTTAATTTCTTCCATCCGCTTTTCGGCATACTGGAGTCCGCCCGAGTTTTTCACGAAATCTATCACTTCGGCAACCTTGGCCGGGTCGTTGTTGTTATTTTTTACGGTGCTAATGATTCTTCGTTTTTCTGAAGAAGAAGCATTGCTTAACGCATGGATCAGCGGTAAGGTCATCTTTTGCTCTTTGATGTCGATGCCCGTAGGCTTACCGATCAACGAAGAGTTTTCGTAATCGAACAAATCATCCTTGATCTGGAACGCTATACCCACTTTTTCTCCAAAATCGCGCATCTTTTCCACCATCTCCGCATCCGCACCCGATGCATATGCACCACAGGCACAGCAGGAAGCTATCAATGAAGCCGTTTTACGTTTGATGATTTCGAAATAAACGTCTTCCGTAATATCCAGACGACGAGCTTTTTCTATCTGCAACAACTCCCCTTCACTCATCAACTTCACGGCATTCGAGGTAATGCGAAGCAATTCAAAATCGCTGTTTTCTACCGATTGCAACAATCCTTTGGATAAAAGAAAATCACCCACCAATACCGCAATCTTATTTTTCCAGAGTGCGTTGATGGAGAAAAAACCGCGGCGTTCCAACGAGTCATCCACCACATCGTCGTGTACCAACGTAGCGGTATGCAACAGTTCAATCAACGAAGCCGCTCGGTACACGGAATCATTGAACTCACCTACGGCTCCTGCGCTCAAAAACACAAACAACGGACGAATCTGCTTTCCTTTTCGCTTAACGATGTAACGGGTAATCTTGTCCAACAAAGGAACCGAGGTACTCATGGATGTTTTGAATTTGGATTCAAACACTTCCATGTGCTGTTTTACGGGTTCCTGTATTTGTTTTAATCGTGACAAGTGGGTCAAAGGTAGTAACTGAATTGAGAGTTGGGAATGAAGAATTGAAAATTATCATTTTGCATTCGCTCCTAAGGAGAGACATTAAATAAACATTGCTAAAAAATAATTTATTGTCGAATAGCAATATTTTTATATTCGAGCCATTAAAAATTATGTCATGAGATACCTTAAACTTTTACAACTTTCCATGGGATTGCTTTATATCACTTCCATTTTGATGCTCGCGTTTATCGTTGGGATGTACATATATATGCTTATTTCGCCAGCAGAGATCATGATGCCTATCATAAACGGAACGCCGCAAGATTTTTTTGATTTCGATGTTCACGCAGTGGCATTATCCACTTTCACTGGTTTTGGATTTTTCATCTATGGGTTGCACTGGTTTAGGAGGGTACTGAGCCTATTTTCAGATCAGAGAATTTTTGAGCTGGAAGCCGTAAAATATCTCCAACTCACCGGAAAATATTTTTTTATTGCGGCTTGCCTCAGTTCAATTCCGTTATATATCTACAAAATGTTTGTGCACAACGAGGTAACTATGACTTTTGGAATAGAAGGCGTTGGGTCGTTCATTTTTTCATTCGGTATCAGTTTATTTTTTATTGCGCTGGCCGAAGTGTTTTCCATGGCCATTAAAATAAAGGAAGAAAACGGTCTCACGATTTAGTTATGGGCATCATCATCAATTTAGATGTGGTATTGGCTAAGCGAAAAATGCGCTCCAATGAATTGGCGGAAAAGATGGGTATTACACCAGCTAATCTATCTATCTTAAAAACGGGAAAGGCCAAAGCTATCCGGTTTTCGACCTTGGAAGCTATTTGTAAAATATTGGAATGTCAACCCGGCGACATCATGGAATATATAAATGATGAAAATCCATCGAAATTTAATAGATAAAAATAAGCTAATATCAACAGTTCTTTGCGACCTTTGCAAAAAATCAGGGGTTGTACAACGTGAAAAAAGTTTGGGTTTTTGCATCGGGTAGCGGCAGCAATGCGGAAAAGTTGTTTGCGCATTTTTCAGACCATGCGTCTATCCAAATTACGGGGCTACTTTGTAACAATCCTTCTGCCGGCGTAATTGAAAAAGCCAGGAACGCTAACATCGGCACGTTCATTATTTCAAATGCCGAATTAAATGTGGAAGGTCATTTACAGGAATTACTCTCCAATAATTTGGTAGATTATATCATCCTAGCCGGCTTCCTTCGGAAAATCCCGGATGATGTGGTGCATGCCTATTCCGATAAAATAATTAACGTACACCCGGCATTGTTGCCAAAATACGGCGGAAAAGGCATGTACGGAATGCATGTACATCGCGCCGTAAAAGATGCAAACGAAACCCAAACCGGGATCACCATACATTTGGTAAACGAACATTACGACGAAGGAAGGGTTTTATTCCAAGCCTCGGCGGATATAGATGCAAGCGACACCTCCGAAGATATCGCATTGAAGGTACAGAAACTGGAACATGAACATTTCGCCAATATCTGCGAAGCGTTTATCATGGAACATTGAAAATATATGTTTGTGCTTTGGTAACACCAACTTGAAGCAGGAAAATAACCCAGAGGCGGAAATTAACTTTTGTTGGCTTGCCCAAAAAATGTGGCAATTTTCAAATCCGCATATTTAGCCTCCAAATGTTTTTGGGTAAAGTCCAACAATTCCCTGCGTTGCAATAACTCATCCGCTCCTAAAACTTCGTTCTCCATTTCCAATTCAAGCAATTGGATGAGATAGTTCAACCTTTCTGGTTCCGAAATATTTGAAATTTTTGATTGTAAGGTTTCCACATTTTCCGTCCGTATATCCAAATCGAACAATTCAGAAAGGCCGTTGTGGATTTCCAGTATTTCATGCCCATCTTTTTGGCGCCCTTTCAAGCGGAGTAATGTGGCGATTACCACGCCGATCTTTTCAATGTCGTTGAGTAGATAGTCTCGTCTTTCCATTTACTATACTGTGGGATACCACGAAGATATGAAAACAAAAAAGCCGTCCCGAAAATCGGAACGGCTTTCAATAATATTGTGATTGAACTATTTTTTCAGTTTCACCACAAATTTGCTCAACTTGCTTTTCAAGTTGGATGCTTTATTTTTGTGGATGATGTTCTTTTTAGCCAATTTGTCTAACATAGCCGTCAATACAGGTAACATCGTGTTGCCTTCATTTTCGTCTTTGGCAGCGTGGAAACGTTTCATATAAGTACGCGCCGTTTTGTGGTAGTAACGGTTGCGTGCTCTTTTCGCGTTGTTTGATCTTACTCTCTTGATCGCTGACTTATGGTTTGCCATGACTTAAATTCTTTAATAAATGTAAGGATTTTCCAATCCTGTTATTTGTAGCCCGTAGGGGAATCGAACCCCTCTTTATAGAATGAAAATCTATTGTCCTAACCGATAGACGAACGGGCCGTCGTGTTTCCGTTTTGATTATTTCGGGCTGCAAATGTAAGGGCATTTTTCAATTCTGCAAAAACTGACTTAAAAAAAATGCAATTTTTGGTGAACTTTTTTTTCAAATGCACTACAACAGCCATTTAGAAGTGCAAAAATCGTTTCTTTGTCCGAGTTAAACAAATATGGTTTCATTTCGTCCATTCAAGGCAATTCTCCCTACCCCACAACTTGCACAACAAGTAGTTACGCGACCATTCGATTCGTATTCCAAAGAGGAAGTAAAGCTTTTGCTGGAAGAACATGAGTTCAGTTTTTTGCACGTCATCGTTCCCGTAGCCGAAGAAATGTTCCAAAAACAACTTTCGCCCGAAGACCGGTTAAGGCTCGGAAAAAAGGAGTTCGAACATTTATTGACGGCCGGCGCACTCCACCAAATTGAACAAGCGGCTTATTATATATACCGCCAAACCGATTTGCAGGGGGACGTTTTCACTGGAATCATGGGCGCTGCCTCGATCCACGACTATAAAAATGGGCTCATCAAAGAACATGAGGCCACATTGGAATACAAGGAAGTGCTATTGAAAGAATACCTGGAGGTGATAGACATCCATGCCGAACCAGTTTACCTCACGGTACCGGATAACGCCTACCTCACGGAACTTTTCTCGCGTCTTACCCATCCGCCTTCTGATATATCTCTGGATCTACATGGCAAAAAGCATGAGATTTGGATTGTAAACGACCTGAACGACCTATCAAAAATAAAGCAGGCTTTTGAAGCAACGCCTGCCATGTACATTGCGGACGGGCACCATCGTTCGGCTTCGGCTTCGCTATACGGGCAGGAACGCATGGAAAACAATACAAGGCACATGGGAACTGAGGCCTATAACGGCTTTTTGGCCGTCGTGATTCCTGAATCGGGTACCAGATTATATGAATTCTCTCGATTGGTGAAAGATTTGGGAGAACATTCTCCCGAGAGTTTCCTGAAAGCGCTGCAAACGTCTTTTACCATTGAAGAGGTTCCATCCCAACAAGCTGCCCCCAGTGCAAGACATGAATTTGGATTGTATCTGGATGGCAAAGCATACCGCCTGAAACTAAAAAGCCATCCGCCGGCGGAAAAACCGCTGGATAATTTAGATCCGCAACTTTTAAATGTGTTGATATTTGAACCACTCCTCCACATTACGGACTTACGCAAAGACAAACGCGTAAAATTCGTGGGCGGAAAAGCGAACGTCAATTATTTGGAAAAAGAAGTGGACTCGGGCAAATACAAGGCGGCCTTTCTCTCCTACCCAGTTCCGTTTGAACAGTTCAAACAAATTGCGGATGCCGGTTTGGTGATGCCTCCGAAAAGCACCTGGTTCGAGCCTAAATTCCCAAGCGCGTTGGTTATTTATCCGCTACAGGATTCATAGATTTAGATAAAATGATTGCCGAAAACATACAAAATATAAAAGCCCAACTTTGGAACACCAGGTTGGTGGCCGTTTCCAAAACAAAACCCAACTCTCTCATCCAAGAAGCTTATGATGCCGGGCAAACCATTTTCGGCGAAAACAAGGTACAGGAACTCTGTGATAAATACGAAACATTGCCCAAAGACATTGAATGGCATATGATCGGCCATTTGCAAAGCAACAAAGTAAAATATATCGCGCCGTTCGTTCACTTGATCCATGGCGTGGACAGCCTGAAACTAGCAGAGGAAATCAATAAACAGGCGCTCAAAAATAACCGTACCATCCGCTGCCTTTTCCAAATGCACATTGCAGACGAGGAAACGAAATTTGGTTTTGGCAGCTTAGAATTGGAAAAAATGTTGATGTCCGGTGAATTACAGAAACTCTCCGGCATCCAATGGTGCGGTGTGATGGGCATGGCCACGTTTACCGAGGACAACGATAAAATCAGGAAAGAATTCAGGCATTTATACCAAATATTCACTAAACTACGTTTGGAACATTTTAATAACGAAGACACATTTTCTGAAATAAGCATGGGAATGAGTGGAGATTGGCCAATAGCCGTGGAAGAGGGCAGCACACTTATTCGCGTGGGAAGTGCTATATTTGGTGGGAGATAATTATGGGAAAACTTTTTACCGCGCTACTATTTTTCTTTTCGGTGCTGATGTCAGTGGCCCAAACCCAAAACCCGTTCGCGTCAAACCGCTACGTGGCGTTTGATCCGCCAGGCCGTTCGCGGGTTTATTACGGCATTGGCGACGAGATATTTATGAAGCTCGACGACGAAAAAAAATTTACTGCGTGGACCATTACTTCCGTTACCGATAGCGGATTTGTGGTAGAAAACCACCACTTTGTTGACCCGGCACGCGTGAGTGCGCTAAAGGTGTATCCCAAACGTAAACTCCGCGGATTGAAACGCGTTCTGATTTATGGGGGTGCGGCATTGCCGGCATTGATGTTGATAAATTATGCCATTTCGCCGGGCCAATCCCGTGTATTTGTACCAGCGGTCGCCGGTATTTCCGGCGGTATGATTGTTACATGGCTCATCCTAAAATCGTTTGATTGGGCAGGGACCCGCTACAAGGTAAGCGAAGACAGGCCACTGAAGATGTTGATTCTGGATATGAAGGCACCGTAATCCCCAAAGTTGTAACGAGCACACAATTAACTCATAATTAAGCCGTACATTTGCACCCAATGCAAAACGAAACAGAAGAAACGAAATCATTTACTTTTGATGATTTCCACCTAGATGAATCCATCAACGAAGGATTATATTCGATGGGCTACAAATCGCCCACCCCCATCCAACAGCAAGCCATTCCGCTTATACTAGCCGGCGAAGATTTGATTGCCTGCGCCCAAACGGGAACGGGAAAAACGGCGGCCTATCTTTTACCGATCCTTCACAAAATAGTACAATCGAAAGAACGTGGTTTGAATACGCTCATCATAGCGCCCACGCGCGAATTGGCCGTACAGATTGACCAGCAGATCGAAGGTTTTTCCTATTTTCTGGACGTAAGTTCCATTGCCGTATATGGCGGGGGAGATGGCGTTACCTGGGAAATCCAACGTAAGGCTTTGATACAGGGTGCCGATATCGTTATCGCCACACCGGGTCGTTTTTTGGCCCAGCTGGGTTCGGGATTGGTGAAGTTTGACCAACTAAAGCACTTGATTTTGGATGAGGCCGACCGCATGTTGGACATGGGTTTCCATGACGACATCGTGCGAATCATTTCGCACTTGCCGAAAGAGCGCCAAACACTATTTTTCAGCGCCACCATGCCACCGAGAATCCGTGATTTGGCAAAACGCATCCTGAGAGAACCGAAAGAAGTGACCATTTCCGTATCCAAACCGGCGGCTGGA
>Ga0247814_10000119_pt1 | contig 75057 bp, 73 predicted proteins | sample UWRJL179409R1_FD_179947 | JGI IMG/M metagenome (GOLD analysis project Ga0247814, IMG submission 179947) | Plant litter microbial communities from Arlington Agricultural Research Station in Wisconsin, United States - UWRJ-L179-409R-1 | ecosystem: Environmental > Terrestrial > Plant litter >... | reverse complement strand
ATCTCGGCAGGTTATCCCATCTCCGAAGCTTTCCGGGTGCTTGCAGGCCAGATCGGTGCGGTGGATGATGAGGTAAAATGGACTCTGAAATACCGCGAAATTTATCATGACGAAGGGGATGATTTGGCTATATTATACGATGGAGTGATCGATACCATTGAAAAAATAAACGAGTACGGTGCCGAGATTTATATTTTAAGCAATAAGGGAATTGATGCCGTCGAGAAATCTATATATAAGTTTGGATTGACTAAACATATCAAAATGGTGATTGCCGATGGTATTCCTTTTGCAAAAAAATTGGTGATGAAACCTAATCGTATGGTGTATGATGAAATTATTGTCCCAAAATTTCCAAAGGTTAAACCAGAAGAGATTTTGATGACTGGCGATACCAAGGCAGATATTGAATTTGCCAACAACTGTGGGATAAAGTCGTGCTGGGCAGCCTATGGATATGGAAACGAGACCGAAACAAGTTTGGCTAAGCCGAATTTCACCATTCGCTCGTTTGCAGGGTTGCAGGAGATTATTTTGCAGTAAGTATCTACAAATCCAAGTTGGTACTTACCAAAATCGAAGCGAATCAAATTCGGATACATAGGTTTTACGCCATAACATTCAATAAAAAAGCCCGTAGATAATCATATCCACGGGCTTTTTCATATATCCTTTAAACTATGGGAACAGTGGGTATTTTCCGAATTCCGGGTCGCGCTTTTCAAGGAAAGCGTGCTTACCTTCCTGTGCCTCTTCCATCAGATAATACATCAGGGTGGCATCGCCTGCCATTTCCATGATACCCAACTGTCCGTCCAGTTCGGCGTTTAATCCACGTTTGATCATACGCAAGGCCAACGGACTACGTTTCATGATGGTTTTACACCATTGGACGGTGGTGTCTTCCAATTCTTCCAAAGAAACCACTTTGTTTACCATGCCCATATCCATGGCTTCTTGGGCAGTATATTGCTCGCAAAGGAACCAAATCTCGCGGGCTTTCTTCTGGCCTACGTGGCGCGCCAAGTAAGATGATCCAAAACCAGCATCGAAACTGCCCACTTTAGGCCCAGTTTGGCCGAAACGTGCATTGTCCGACGCAATGGTGAGATCGCATACCACGTGCAATACGTGTCCGCCACCGATGGCATAGCCATTTACCATGGCTATAACCGGTTTAGGTAAGGAGCGGATAAGTTTATGCAGGTCCAATACGTTGAGACGCGGCACGCCATCCTCGCCTACGTATCCTCCTACGCCTTTTACATTTTGGTCTCCACCACTACAGAAAGCCTTGTCGCCTACACCAGTAAGGATTACGACACGGATATCCTGCCGTTCACGACAAATACCCATGGCCTCAATCATCTGCTTGTTGGTTTCGGGTCTGAAAGCATTATATACTTCCGGGCGGTTGATAGAAATTTTTGCGATACCTTCGAAAAATTCAAATTTGATATCTGAATACTCGTTGATGGGCTGCCAATTACGTGCGGTGTTCATATTGTATTACTTAATTGTTTTTGAAATGTTTTGAAGATGGTTTCATTGGCTGCCGGGTCGGTGAATATTTCTAAAATTTTGGCGGAACCGGAAATATCCGTAAAATCTGACCAAACCTGATCCATTTGTTGTTCGTGGGTACAAGCAAAATAATCCAGCCCATGTTGTGCAGCCTTGTATTGGGCCGAACTTTGGGTTTGGGTCTCGAACCGTTCGCCCAATTCTGGAACGGAAGAAGGGCCGTCAATTAAACGAAAAATACCCCCACCGGAATTGTTGATGACGACAATTCGTAAATCTTTGGGTACAAATCCATTCCAGAGCGCGTTTCCATCGTACTGGAAAGAGAGATCACCGGAAATAACCCACACCTGTTTACCCGAACCTATCGCATTACCCACCGCGGTGCTGATGCTGCCATCGATTCCGCTAGTCCCGCGGTTGCAATATACTTCGGCATTCAACAGATTATCGGAACAAATGTTGAGATAACGTACGGGCATACTGTTAGCCACATGTACGATTACCCCCTTGGGTATGCGGCGCGTCACATAATCCATCACCTTTAAATCACCAAATTCGGCCTGCTGGATGAGCCTCTCTACCCTATCTGCCGTTTTGTGGAAAGCACTTTTCCATGAAGACATGTATGCTTCATTCGTTTTTGTTATCCGCGTAAGATGGGAAAGTAATTCCGTACAAAATTTTTCTAAGGTAACCGCATATACATCCGTGAGACATTGATAAGTATCGATGACTTCCGCATGCACGTCTATATGGATATGGCGCTTGGGTTTATGGGTCCGGATAAAATTTTTCAGGCTTTTGGAGATAATGCCTTCTCCAAAGGTGACCAATACATCGGGCACAAGTTTCTCTTTTTTATCGTCAGATAAAAAACGGATGATTTCGTTGGCATTAGATACATTTCCGCTGAAATTCGAAATACTCTCAGAAATGACCGGAATGTATTTGCTGAGTTGGAACAGAAGCGCATTTTCCTGTTCATCATATTTGCGTGAACCTGGCAGGATGATACATTTTATTTCGGCAGAGAAACTTTCTTCGATGGAATTTTTCAAATCCGGTTTATTTCCGATGTAAGAAATAAACCTTGCCGGCGACGTCGATTCTATCAAGGTATATAACGGTTCTTCAAATGAGATATTGACATGCACTGGCCCTAGTGTCGACTTGGATTTGATGAGTGCGGCATTGATGGTTCGATGCAGATAAGCCAACTCATTGTCGGTAGAAATATCACCGACTATATTGAAACTTTCTTTGATAAAGTTGGCAAATACGTTTGGCTGGTTCATGGTTTGTCCATCGTGTTGCCCAACCAAGCGTTGGGGGCGATCGGCCGTAAGGACAATAAGCGGAATATGTCTATAAAAAGCTTCTGCCAATGCCGGCCCAAAATTAAGTACCGCAGAACCGGAGGTACAAACCAATACAACCGGACTCTTGGAAGATTCAGCGATTCCCAATGCGATGAAAGCTGCCGAACGTTCGTCCACAATGGAAAGACATTCGATTCCCGCTGTTCTTGAAAATGCCAACGTAAGCGGCGCACAGCGAGAACCAGGACATAAAATCGCTGTTTTTACGCCATGAAAACGACAAATTTCGGCGATGTCGTATATGCCAATTTTCCCTTCCTTCATTCGGACGTAAAAATAGCATTAATCTAGCCTAAAACACAACAGGTACGTACCGAAATACGGCACGTACCTGTTACTATCTTATATCGTGTTTATTTTAAATATCCAACCAAAACTTGCCTTCTGTGATTTTGAAGGTTTTGCTTCCGCTTTGCGTTTTTACGGTGGCCTCAAAAGTCCCTTTACATTCAGATTCGTTGATTGTTTCAATCGTTCCCGATACGGAACCTACCAATTCGTTATCCCAATGTGAAGCAAAAGCATCGGTACCTTTGGAGCCGCTGAATACCATATTTTCGGAATTTCCAACGGAACCTTCGGTACCTTCCTCAAAGGTGAACATGATCTGGGTAGGCAAGATTTCGCTCCCTACTTTTCCTTGGCTACCGATGGTCAATATGCCGCCAATATAACTGGCGTTGGCAGAAAAGTCACTGGTATAGCTTTTACCGTCTACATTACAAACCACTTTGCCTTTTTCGAAGGTGGTTTGTTTTTTACAAGAACTCATGGAGATTGTTAAGGCTAGGATTCCCAATCCTAAGGACATCATTTTTTTCATTGGTGTGTGTATTAAATTTTGATGGTACAAATTGACACCAAATGGTAGATAATGTCAGTAACGCATTTGTACCAATTTGTATCTCCAATGAAGGCAAAAAAAAGGCCTCCGAAGAGGCCTGTGATATTAGTTTGTTTTGGTTGCTTTTGATTTTTCTTTTCTTTCGGCACCCGTAGCTGCCGGTGCGGCTTCGGCCTTTTGGGCACCATGTTCGTGTCCCGAACATTGTTTGGTGGTGCTTGATGCGGAAGCCGTAGAGCTTGTCTTGGCATCTTTAGCGCAACAGGCTTTGGCTTCGCCACCTTTTTGGCAACATGCGGCCTTAGATGTGGCGGCAGGAGTGGTTGTGGCCGCCGTTTGGGCTGAACCTACGGCATAACTGCCCAAAGCAAGACCTATAACAAAGAGTAATTTTTTCATTTTTAAATTTTTGTGTTACAAATATCCTAAATATCGGGTAAATACCTAAGAAAATATCATATTTGCCAAAATTAAAAGCAACATCAAACGCATGAAAAAATTTATTGTATCGTTGGTGAGCGCAAGCGTTATAGGCTTGTCTTCATATGCGCAATCTTTTGAAGGTCAGATTTCCTACAAAATTGAGGTAAAGGGTGAGCAGGCTGCCATGTTTGCCATGATGATGCCAAGTTCAACGGATATTTTCCTATTGGGTAAGGATGCGTTGGTTCGCATGAACGGCGGAATGGGTCCTAAGGGAGACATCATTACCAAAGGCAACGAAAAAATGACCTATATGGTGATGCACAGCAAAAAGACTGTGTACAAAATGGATTCAAAAAAAGAGAAAACGCCCGAGAAACCAACCGTAACCAAAGAAGGTACGGAGACGGTAAACGGATATAACTGTACCAAATATTTGGTAAAATTCCCTAAAACGGAGAAAGCTGAAATTTATCAATATATGTGGTGCTCCACGGACATTAAAATCCAGAAGCCATCGCCAGAAGCCAATGCACAGATGTTCTTGGAAGAAGTGGAAGGTTTCCCGGTAAAAATGGACCAATACATTACCATTACCGCCATGGGAACAACGATGGCCATCAACCAAGAAATGACATTGGATAAAATCTCCGAAACGAAACCCGATGCTTCAATGTTCGAGATTCCAAAGAAATATAAAGTAGAAGATTTCGACGAAAACAGTTTAATGAAATAAGAATTAAATTAGGGGCTGAATAGCCCCTTTTTTTATGGCAAAAAAGAAACCAGAACCAGGATTTGACTCTCTGATGGAAAAAGCCCGCCGCTTTTGTGTTTACCGTGAAAGGGGGCGTTTTGAGACGGAGCATAAAATCAAGTCTTGGGGTATTCCCTACAACTTGGTGGAGAAACTGATGAAAGCACTGGAAGAAGAAAAATTTATTGATGATACACGGTTTGCCGCCATTTATGCGCGCGGAAAATTCAACTCGAATAAATGGGGGAAAACTAAGATTGCGGCTTATTTGCGCGAGATGCGGATTTCACCGGGAGACATCCGTGATGCGCTACATGGGATCGATATGGAAAAATATGAGCAAACCGCCGCAGATTTGGTAAGGAAAAAAGCGGCTACGCTAAAGGAAACGGATGACTTTTATACAAGACAGGCCAAAATTACCAACTACTTATTGCAAAAAGGGTATGAAATGAATGTGGTAAAGCTTGCGTTGCAAGTGTTGAAATGATTTTCATCAACCCAGAGGAGTGTTGAGGACACTAAGTTTTACTGAACTTTTTATAACAAAAAAAGCATCTTTCGATGCTTTTTTTGTGTGTACTTATTTATTTCAATTAGATAAACTTAAATGTTTTACCCGGATAGATGGCCGATTCTCCCAATAACTCTTCGATACGAAGCAACTGGTTGTATTTGGCTATCCTATCACTTCTGGAGGCAGAACCGGTTTTGATTTGTCCGCAGCGTAGGGCAACGGCTAAATCAGCGATGGTTGTATCTTCCGTTTCGCCTGAGCGATGACTCATGACGGACGTATAGCCGTTCAAATGTGCCAGTTCCACGGCTTCGATGGTTTCCGTCAATGTACCGATCTGGTTTACTTTTACCAAAATACTGTTGGCCGTATTTTCCATAATACCTCGTTGCAGACGTGTTTTATTGGTCACAAATAAATCATCACCCACGATCTGGATTTTATTTCCCAATACATCGGTCATGTTTTTCCAACCGGACCAGTCATCCTCACTCATACCATCCTCAATAGAAATGATCGGGTATTTGTCGCACCATTCTTTCCAATAACCTACCATTTGGGACGAAGTAAATTCATCACCGGTTGATTTTTTGAAGCGGTATAGTTGTTTTTCTTCGTCAAAAAATTCCGTGGAGGCGGCGTCTAAAGCAATCCAGATATCTTCTCCCGGACGATAACCCGCTTTTTCGATGGCCGTCAATACCACTTCTATGGCTTCCACGTTGGAACGAAGGTTGGGTGCAAAACCGCCTTCATCACCCACGTTGGTGGAAAGTCCTTTTGATTTCAATACATTCTTCAGATGATGGAATACTTCGGTCCCCATTCTCAATGCATCAGAAAATGTAGCGGCACCAAACGGCATCACCATAAATTCTTGGAAATCGATTCCATTATCGGCATGTGCGCCACCGTTCAATATATTCATCATGGGAACGGGAAGCACGTTGGCTTTCATTCCACCCACATATTTAAACAGGGGTTGATCCAACTGGTCGGCAGCCGCCCTTGCAGCCGCCAATGAAACGCCCAAAATGGCATTGGCACCATATTTTGCTTTGTTCGGTGTCCCGTCTAGGTTAATCATCTCACGGTCGATACCGGCTTGGTCAAACACATTGAAGCCCACCACGGCATCCGCCAGTTGATTGTTGATGTGGTCGATGGCCTTGGAAACGTCTTTCCCCATATAACGGGAAGCGTCGCCATCACGAAGTTCAACGGCTTCGTGCGCACCGGTAGATGCTCCCGAAGGAACTGCCGCGCGTCCAAATCCGCCATCCGTAGTAAAAACATCCACCTCAACGGTCGGGTTTCCGCGGGAATCTAGTACCCGCCTCGCGTGAATATCTGAAATGTAGCTCATGTGCCCACAAATTTAGTTATCCATTATCATGCACGACCAAAAATCACACACAGTTTTCAACGTGTTTTCCCCATTTTCACGAATATTCGTTATTCGCATGCATGTAGGTTTTATTACTTTTGAAATGATGGGGTTACCCCATCGTCCAAGCATAAAAATAATCATATGAAACCCCTGTTTTTGTCTATCTGTCTCGTTTTTTCGTTGAAAACCATTTCTAACGCGCAAGTTTCTGCTTCCGACAAGTCCATCACATTCTATGGTTTGGATTTTTCAAAAAGTAAAATGGTGGGAAATGATGGATTTTCGAACCCCGATGATATCGTAAACCGCATTTTTGGCGAGTGGAACAATTTATTGGTGAACGAAAAAAGTAAGTACGATGTAAAATTTGCTTTCAATAAGTCAGAGGTCGATTATGATTTCGATATCGTAAACAAACGTAACCTGGCCGTGAGTGCCTCTACATTGGTGACCAACAATTCCTACAGTATTGATGAAAAAATAGTGGCTTCCATCATTAGAGGTTACTCACCCAAAAGCAAAAAACTGGGCATTGTATTGATTGTGGAAAAATTTGACAAAACGGAAGAGAAAGCCTCCATATTCATTACATATTTTAATCCAACAACAAAAAAAGTCATCCTGACCAAACGGATGACAGCCGCCCCGGTCGGGTTTGGATTCAGGAACTACTGGGCCGGAGCCATCGCCAAAATTTTGAAACAATCGAATCCCCTAAGTGTGCAATGGGAAGCCGCAAGCAAATAAAACCGTTTGGCTAATATTTTCGTAGTTATGGTATGATAAGATACATATCGGCCATAATATGTTGTTTGATGATGGGTGGAAAATCTACCCAAAATGAAGTAAAACCCCTATCGTATCTGGCACTAGGAGATTCATATACCATCGGTGAATCCGTAAAGGCGTCTGAATCGTTTCCATTTCAATTACAACGGAAATTGAATTCGGAAGGGTTAAATGTAAGTTCTCCCCGAATTATTGCCAGAACAGGCTGGACAACACGCGATTTATTAAACGCTATAGAACGCGAGAAGCCGCACCACTCCTATTCGTTCGTTACGTTATTGATTGGCGTAAATAACCAACACCGTGGGTATTCCATAGATGCATACAGAAAAGAGCTTAACGAGCTATTACACATGGCCATCCAATTAGCCGACAATAAAAAGGAGCGTGTTTTTGTCATATCCATACCTGATTGGGGCGTAACCGATTATGCAAAAAAAACGGATTTAATCCATCAAAAATTTCGCAACAGATTGATATCTGCAATACTATCAACAAAGAAGAGGCATTAGAAGCAGGTGTTAGTTATACCTACATTACCGCCAATTCCAGGCTAGCCAAAACAGATGCATCGTTAATAGCAAACGATGGCTTACACCCATCGGCAAAAATGTATACAAACTGGGTGGACAATCTTGCAAAAAAGATTTTCTTGATCCATTAAGCGTTGAAATTTGGCAAAAAATGATACAAATGCGTTAGGCGACCTTAATGATGAATACATCTACTTTGATGCATTAATTCATTTCAAATATTTATATGAAAAAATTCCCTATCGTTTTTGTAGCCCTGTTGTCTTTTGCTTCATGTAAAAAAACATTCACCAAGGATTCTGTAGGTAAGTTCGATGTTGATGGCACACATTATGAAACCAACGAAGACAATACTACTGCCAATTATTATGGTGGAGATAATTCAAAACTTCAAATAAATATATATGCGGGCGAGAACCAAACCAACCAAGTACAAATTTTGGTGGATTTAAACCAAATTAACGATACGGTTAGCATTGCACCAAACCAAGAAGCTTGGAGTTATTTACCCAACAATTCATCGACTTATTATTTGCCTATTTCCGGTGAATGGATAATTACCAGCCACAAGGAAGGAAATCCGGCCACGCGACATACCGAGGGTAATTTTCATTTTGTGGCTGTAGATCAGTACAACATGACGGATACCATTCGTATTACAAATGGATATTTCTTCCATAACAATTATTGATTACGCAAGTAATCAATAATTGATGCTCCAATCCATTGGGTCTATATTAATTTTATGAATTCCCCTACCGCCAAATCGATGTTCTTTTTCACGTCGGAAATACTACCTTCCATCATATAACATGGGGCAGTTACTATTTTTAACGAGTTGTCTACCTGTACCTCGCGGATGGTTTTCATGACGGGTTTGGCACCTGTTTTTTCTAATCCGGCAGAAATACCCGCAATTTCGTAAGGTGATTTTTCTTCCGTTGTGCCCACGGTCAATTCCGCATGATATTTACTACCTTCCAATGCTTTAGCTATTACCGTCGGGCCCATACATAAACCGGCTATGGGTTTATTGGCTTCCACGGTTTCCAATATGGATCGTTTTACATCCACATCTATTTCACCATCGGGACCTTTCAATGCCCATTGGTTTAAATTTTTTGCGGCCCCAAATCCACCCGGAATCACCAAACCGTTAAAATCAGATGCTTTGTATTCCTTTAAATCTTTGGCATCCCCTCTCGCGATACGCGCTGATTCCACCAATACATTACGCGTTTCGGGCATTTCCTCACCCGTGAGGTGGTTTATGACATGGAATTGGTTTTTATCCGGTGCAAAAACCTGATACTCGGCCCCACGCTCGTCCAAGGCCAACAAGGTAAATACGGATTCCTGGATTTCAGAGCCATCATATACGCCAGATCCGGAAAGTATGACTGCAATTTTCATATAAATAGCGTTGAATTATAAATGTTTAATTACTACTTCGATATAATATTGTCTAATTAATTCAAAATTAATCATTCATCATTTAGCATTCGTCGAACGCGCAATGGTCTTCCCAATCCATCTGTATGGTATAATGTTTTATTTTTTCGGTACGTATTAATTTTTCGGCATCATGCTGGATTCTTTTCCGCTCCGCCAGATCAGCCGTTTCTACAGGCTTGATGTGAAGCGTCAATACATCATAATTTCCGTCCAGCGTCCAGATATGTAAATCGTGTATGTTTTCGACCCCTTCGATCGTTTTAATTTTTTCCTCCAATGCTTTTATCTTTACATTATCGGGAACCGCCTGCAATAATATTTTTCCGGTGGCGCGGATTCCTTTGATGGCGTTGAATAATATATAAAGTGCTATCCCTAACGACAGAATCGGATCTAAAATATGCCAACCGGTGAAACGGATGATGATACTTCCGATGAGCACGGCGATCCAACCCAACAGATCTTCCATCAAATGCAACATCACCGTGTTTCGGTTATGTGAGTGGCCGCCGTGTCCATGGGCATGGCTGTGCTTCAACTTGAGCACGGCAATGCCATTGAAGACCATGCCCGCGATAGCCATACCTAACATAATATCAGGCTTCACCTGTTGGGGATCAAACAATGCCGGAATGGCTTGTGAAATCATCAAGACGGAACCGGCCACCAAAATAATACTGTTGATGAAAGCAGCCATCGGCGAATAACGGCGATAACCATAAGAGTAACCCGCATCACGCTTCTTGGTACTATACTTTTCAAAGAAAAGTGCACTGCCTATGGCTAAGGTATCGCCCAAATCATGTACGGCATCAGTGGTGATGGCCATGGAATTTGAAAAAAATCCACCGATAAATTCCACGATCGTAAAAACCAGATTCAGGATAAAGGCAATCCATAAGTCCTTGACAACGTCGCCCCCGCTTTCATTTTCGTGATGGGCGTGATCGTCGTGATCATGGTCATGATGGTCGTGGTCGTGATGATGATGCGTATGTGATGCCATGTGCGGCGCTAATTTCTTACTTTTCCGGTTCATTTCATATTAAAACGAAAGAAAGATGGCGCGATATATATTAATCACGGGAATCGGCAGAGGCCTTGGAGCCGCATTGGCACAACGTTTTTTACAGGAAAAGGATATCATCGTCATCGGCACTTCCCGAAACGAAACGCCACCGTTCGAGCATCCCCGATTACATTTGGTGCATGATGACATAGCGCGGCACGACAACGGTTTCTCCACTATTTTACAGACTTTGGGCGAGCATAAATTTACCGCAGTCATCAACAATGCCGCAGTTTTACAGAATAAATTGTTTGGAACTTATACCGCAGAAGAACTGGAGCAACAATTCCGTGTAAATGTTTTTGCCCCATTTATGCTGTTGCAGGCTATTGCCGGCAGAATGGCCAAAGGAAGCCATGTGGTAAACATCGGGAGCATGGGCGGCTACCAGGGAAGCGTAAAATTTCCGGGTTTGAGCGCATACAGTGCCACCAAAGGCGCATTGGCTGTATTGACAGAATGCTTGGCCGAAGAATGGAAAGATATCCACGTATGTGTCAATTGCTTGGCATTGGGTTCCGTAAACACCGAAATGTTGGCGGAAGCCTTCCCCGGCTATGTTTCTCCGGTAAACCCGCATGAAATTGCCGATTATATTGCCAAATTTGCATTGGAGGGACACCAATTCTTTAACGGAAAAGTGTTGCCCGTTTCCATTACCATACCTTAAATATCGTTGATTATTCGCCATCATATTAAAAATATAACACTTCTATTCGTTTCTTTTTGGGGAATATATGCTGCTGCATATGGCCAATTGGCAGAATGTGAAAAATACGCACACCTGCGAAAACGACTTTGCGAAACATTTGTCAAAGTTGGTCCTTTACCCGGTGAGAGTATTCCCGGTGGAAGGCTATATAACAAATGGGACAACATGACCAAGCGTTCCTACATCAACCTAGAATTTGGTGACGCCACGATTCATTTAGGTTGGTATTTAGGTGTATTGGCCACAGAAAATTATTTATTGAGAACACATAATAAACCCACGCAAGAGAATGAAGAGGAACTTTACTATGCGCTACACGCCTTGGAAAGGTTAGACGTGAATAGCAATATTGCCTGGAGCTACGGACAGTATTTGGTGAAAGAAAATGCCGTGTACGATACCATAAAAGAACAATGGATTCCTAAATATCCCGTATCATTAAAACCTGATGGATTTCTACTTCGAGATGATGTCCCTCCCTATTTCTACAGAAAATTGACGGGGGTAGAAAATATCACTTCAGATTTTACCCATCATTTCAATCCCTATGCTTTCACCACACATCATTTGGGGGAGGAAGAAAGCAAGGATCAGCTCGTCAGCCTATTATTTGGTTTATTTTTTGTTCATCGTTTTGTGGATGAGAGAGCGGAATTCAATGGAGAATCAATAAAAAAATATAACAAACAGATTACAAAACGTATTGTCGATTTTGTGCGTTATGAAAAGTTCAACCATACCGGATCATGGAAAATCAGCAACCCCGAAAAAGGGGGAGAAAACCCAAGAATGGGATATGATCCTATTTTATTTGCTTACCCGTTGGCCATTATGGCAAACGAGATTATATATAACAAGAAATTCTCCACGTATCCCTTAGCCCAGTCTTTCAAGGAAAGGATAAAACCTGATTATCATAGCAGCAGCTCCATCTTCACCAAGCAGATTTTTTTGCAGTTGCGAGAATCAAAGGTTTTTTTAGATAAAAATAACGACTGGCACATCAACTATTATATGATTTTCATGTTGGCTTCCGTGAGCAATGCCTGGGGATATAACTTGGCATACGACAATAATTGTGTGGAGATATTAAAACTGCGGTGTTCGGATGAGGAATCCAAGGGTTGGCTAATTTATCCGTTGATTAATTATGCTTTATACCCCGATGGGGAAATTCCTTATGATAAGGAATTTGTAGAACGGGAACTGGCATTGTACCCAGAAAACGGATCGTATAATTATTTCAACACGCCTGGTGACAGTTTAGGAAAATATACGCCACATTGGTTTTCATCCAACCGATTCCAATCATCCAACGGGCATTACGAGGGCAAAAAGGAGGTAGATTGTAATTCTTATTTCAACGGAAAATTCAATGGATTAGATTATATGATGCTGTATAATTTATACAGCATCATTTATACAGACGCTGTGGAGTATAAAGCCAATTAAATTATTACAATCCATAAAGATGACGTTTTAGATTTTACGTTCTTTCCGTTGGCGGTAATAGGCTACAAAGATTAGGGATATCGGAAAGAAGGCCACTATTAATAATACCAAAAAGAATTTACCGGTGTTTTTTATATGAATTGTAGCTGATGAATAAACTCGGGTTCGGAGATAAACTTTATCTGTGCGCCTTGGGTGATATATTCCAATGCCATACGTTGTTTATGGCTTAAGGATTGCATGCCGGCACCGGAAGATTCATTTTTACCGATAATCAAAAAATCCGTTTGTGGGGTTATTTTTTCCTCCGGAAATCCGCCCAAATCCAATATTTCCTGCAAGGCTTCCAAACGTTTCATGGTAGAAAGCGTACCCGTAACCACTACCTTTTTTTTGTAAAACATGCTGGCCGGATTCAATTTGGAAACCAGACTGGAGGCCGGTTGCTTTTTTTCGCGCGTTACCTTACGTACACCCAATCGCACATTGCCATGCGATTGCATTTGCCATACATGTGTTCCCAGCTTTGTACGGATATCGTTTACGGATTCTATCTGTGCCTGCTCAAATGCCTTGATGCATACTTGCGCCGTAGCCAAACTGTCGGCCTCGGCACGGTGATGATTTAGGTTTATTCCATGGTAATCACAGAGTGATTTGAGATTATATTTTTCCAGGCCTGTCCAAACTTTTCGGGAAAGCTGGACGCTGCACGCATATAACAACGAAGGTATTTCCAGTCGGTAAGCGGACAATGTTCGTCTCAATACCGAAAAATCGAAAGACGCATTATGGGCAATCAAAAACTGGTCCTTAATCAAAGGACCCAATTCTGGCCAAATTTCGTCAAACGATGGTTGGAACTGTGTTTCGTGCGGTTGGATTCCATGGACTTTTATGTTCCAAAAATCATAACGGTTTCCAGGCGGGCGGATTAATTTAGAGTAGGTGCCCGTTACTTTTCCATTACGTACAAACGTAAGCCCAATTTCGCAAGGGCTGTCGCCAGCCGAGGTAGCAGTTTCAAAGTCGATGGTGATGAAATCCATATTTATACAAAGATAACATATGTAATTTTAAATAAATTACAACCTCGTTCCTAATACCACCACTTTCTTGGCCCTACCCTTTTCGCCCGATTCATTAAACCATTCAGCCATCACCACGTAAATACCTACTTTGGGCCGGATATTGTTATCCGTGGCACCGTCCCAAGTGTATTCGCCTTTGGTGCCACAGTATTCATTATGTACCAACTTTTTCATCAACTGCCCCAATTCATTATAGATGTTGATAGTCATCACATTTCCCGTTTCCTGAAATTCGTAGTTGATGAATAAGATATCATCAAAGCCGTCCTGATCCGGTGAGAAAATTTCGGGAGATAAAGTGATGGCCCCATCCTGTTCTGCGGTAATCCCGGCCTGTGAATTTTTATAACCGGGCGTTCCGTAACCGGACGAAGCCGATGCGGACGTCCAATTATATTTATTTTGTGTTTTTGTCTCGGGGTTGATGCGTTCCAAAGCCACGCCATCTTTATTACTCAATAAAGAAAATTGGAATTGGTCCGTAAACGTCAGCGCATCCAATATAACATAATTATTGTCGCAAACGGCTATACTTCCTCCAGAATTGCTCAAACCCGGCATGGAAGGAATATCCCAAAAAGCGTTTGGGTTTTCCGTGGAATAATTGTTATAGATATCCGATTTGTCCCTAGATAATAAAACATATTCCCCTGGCATGACGATGGCAGAACGGCCAGAAATGAATTTGATGGTGCCCATGATTTTTCCAACGGAATCGTAATCTCCCAAAAATATTTCCTTTAAATCCAAGGCTTTGGAAGAGCGATTAAATAATTCCACATAATCTTCTCCTTCCCCTTTAGCATCAAATAATACTTCATTCAGAATAATATCTTTGGGTGAAGGAAATCCCGGAATCTGGAAGCGAAGCGGGAATAATATCTCTACCTTATTTCCGGCACAATCTATTATACTATCGGTAAAATCAATGGTGTATAACACGTCTGGCTGTAGTGGATTCAATAATTTCATCACCACAGTTTCTAAACGTGGTCTATCGGCATACACGTATAATGGATGACCAATTCCATTTGTTATATTAAATTGGTTCGGTGAAATGGTGGATGAACTTAATGGCTCGGAGAAATAAATCAACAACGAATCAGATGATGGGATTCCCACACGGATCGGTCTCGGGCGGGATTCGTCGGGCTTTACTGCCGAAACCGAGTTTATGGTTCCTGGTGTTCCTCCATCAGGATGAATGGAGGCCGTCCAGTTTTCTTTGCCGGCGCAAGGGTTATTCAAATCCTGCATCTCCAAAGACCAACCACCATCTCTTTTGTAAGATTCTCTAATCCAAGTATCCAAATACGAAACAGAATGGATTTGATCACCATGGGTATTTCTCAACGACAAGGTGGATGATGAATTCGTCAGCGATGGAAAAGAGGGTATGCCCAATACATTCCCAGGAAATAATGTTTGCGCTTCTATTTTTGTCAGCGTTACGTAAGTTCCTGGATTTAATAAATAAGTCGGTAAATTCTTGGATGTATTTCCCGCTACAAATTGCCAATCTCCCAATTGGATGGCGAGCAGTGAACGGTTGTATAATTCCACATATTCATACAACGGCAAACCTTGCGACGGCGATTCATCGGCCATAATCTCGGTGATGATGATGTCGTTTTGTTTTGGTGTATAAAAAGTAAATTCTGCCGTAAGATTTCCAGTGATGGTTTGGTTGGCACAATTTGTCAATGCTCCCGAAATGGTCAGTTCATATATTTCTTGTTGGGAGAAACTGCTTGAAAAATATAAACGGCAGACCAAATCACTAACCATCCTTACCGAATCGGGTACACCGAAGCCTTTGTTTACCGAAAATGCCGTGGGAATCAACTGCGATGTGTTCGGGAATTGGTTGAAACTTAGATCCACCTGCGATGTTCCGTTCACCGTAGCGGACACCATGGCAAAATGAACGACCTGCGGATAATAGACTGTATTTCTGGCGCCTGGCGTTCCTCCAGTGAAGTTTTGGCAAGCATTCCAATTATTGGCGCCGTTACAAATATCATTCGGATTCATCATTTCCAACGACCAACCGCCATCGTCCTTCACCGCGTCGCGATACCAAGATGAGGAATACGTAACCTGGTGGATGATCTCATCCGTAGGAGAATAAATAGTAACGGTTCCTCCGGCATTGGTAATAGATGGGAATGATGATATTGGAACAGCATTCAATACGCTGTATAAAGCCGGAAGCGGATCAATCGTGAGTACAATAAAGCTATCTGCCGGTATTATTCCCGAAGGAATAATACGCGTGGAACTCCCTGATTTTATTTTCCACCCGGTAATATCGATAGGAAAGGCAGTTTTGTTATATAATTCTACATATTCCACATCGGGCAAAGCCACCTGAGGATCGGGGTCAGCCATGATTTCGTTAATTAGCACATCATAAGCCGTAGGTAAATAATATAAAAAAGAAACGGATAGATTGCCCGTGATCGGTTGTTGTGCACAATTTACCACCGTATTCGAAACGGCCAGCTGATATGAGTTTTGTTGTAAAAAGGAACCTGAAAAATATAACTTAACCGATGTGTTTGTGATTACTTTTACCGAATCAGGCATCCCAATTCCTCCATTTACATTAAATACGGAAACCGGCAATGAATTGATATCCGGCTGCTGACTGAAATTAACCAATAACTCGTCAGGCGACACGGCATGGGCCGATAAGAGATTAAATACCGAAGGTTGGTTTTGGTTCACGGAATTCCTCCGTCCCGGAGTACCTCCGGATACATCATTTGACGCCGTCCAATTGGTGGATCCGTTACAAAAATCATTGGAATTAATCATTTCCAATGTCCATCCGCCATCACTTTTATTCGCATCATGATACCAAGTGGATGAATAGGTAACGCTATTAATGAGCGCATTAGAGGGCGACAATACAGATACTGTAGCACCGCCATTGGTCAAAGCCGTAAATGAAGAAACGCCTACCGCATTGATGGGTGTATAATCCGCAGGTAAAGGATTTATTGTCAGTACCAAGAAGCTGTCGGGAGGTATCACGCCCGAAGGGATGGTCCGTATCGTGGCACCGACCTGTATTTTCCATCCGGTGACGTCGATGGCAAAATTTTTTCTGTTATATAACTCAATGAATTCTGCATCGGGTAAACCAACGGTTGGTGTTGGATCAGCCATGATTTCCGAAATAATCACATCGAACATATTCGGTTGATAATAAGAAACGGAACCCGAAAACATCGTCATCACGTTTCCGGCAAAGTCTTGTATATTATTTACATCCATCGCATAAATTTGTTCCGAAACCAAAGGCGAAGGCAAAGCTAACTTTACCCTATCGGGCGTTGTGGCAGAATATATAACTGCCGTAGGATTTCCAACCGTGGCCAAGGAATAATTTCCCAATACGGTAGCCGAAAGCTGGGTAACCGGTTCCGAAAATATAACAGAAACACTATCAGCCGAAATGGCGGAAACGTTTAATACAACCGGTGGTGTATTATCCACGATAATAGGACCGGCATAGATATCATCAAAGTAAAACCCAGTTGCATTGGTGGTGGTATATTTACACCAAACACCTATATATTCCGTACTATTGAAAGTAACATCTGTAACCGAGCCAATGTTTTGAAAAGCATATCCGCCTGAATAATCTGCCAAAAGTTGCCAATCTCCGGTAACGGAACGCATTACTTTTACGCGGATAGATTGGTTTGTAGAAGACGCATTAGGATTTGGTGTTCCATCGATAATTTTCGCCAATACACTTCCCGTTTGTTTCCATAAATCCACACCATCGACGGCCCCGTTTTCACCATATCTTAAAAAATATCCGTTAAGCGGGTTTTTCAGGTTGGATTGGTCACTTACCAAATAAATCCTTGTATAGTTATTATCCGAAGGCGCAAAAGATAGACGAAACCAAAAACTCCATTCTGCATCGTTTATTTCTGTATTGGCCGTAGATAATGTAGATGTATCAGTCCCCGTAGATAAAAGATGTAATTGGTTAGCTAATACTTCAAAATCACCTATATCCCCATTCCATGTCGGATTTTGGGTAAAATCACCATCTGTAAATTTGTCGGACACCTGTGCGTCTACAATAAACGAAAAACATAGGCAAATCAAAGCAAGGAGGTACTTCATAGGGTATAATTATATCCTAAAAGTAAAAAAAATAGAAAAAAATGACAATTAATTATTTCCGTTAGAAATAATTTTTACACAACCTGTCTCAAAATCTCACCAAACCGGTATGCATCCTCAAACGAATTATATAACGGAACAGGTGCCACACGCACTGCATTGGGCTCACGCCAGTCGGCAATCACGCCGTTATCGGTTAATGCATGGAAGAGTTCTTTCCCTTTACCCGGAAATATCAAAGACAGTTGTGCCCCTCGATATTTTTCATCAACGGGTGTAATGATCTGTATGCTATCAGTCCCCTTTTCTTTTTTGATTTCGTTGACCACAAATTCTAAATAAGCCGTTAATTTCCTGCTTTTGGCTCGTAGTTTTTCAAAACCGGCTTCAGTAAATAAATCCAATGAGGCTTTATGCGCGGCCATGGATAATACGGGTGCATTGCTCAATTGCCAAGCTCCGGCCGAATCCATCGCTTCAAATGTATCTCCCATCAAAAAACGGGTGGCGGGATCGGTTCCCCACCAACCTTCAAAACGCGGTATATCTGATTGCCCCAAATGTTTTTCGTGCACGAATAAACCGGCCACGCTGCCTGGGCCACTGTTCAAATATTTATAGGAACACCAAGCGGCAAAATCCACATCCCATTCGTGTAACTTCAATTCTATGTTCCCTATGCCATGCGCCAGATCCCAACCGCAAAAAGCGCCGGCATGATGTGCCGCAGCGGTTATTTTTTGCATATCGAATACCTGCCCGGTGAAATAATTCACACCGCCGATCATCACCACGGCCACGGAGTCTTTATATTTTTCTATCGTGGATAAAACGTCTTCTTCGCTAATTAAATATTCTCCATCCCGCGGTGCGATTTCAATCACCGCGTCATGATAATCAAACCCATGAAACCGGGCTTGAGACCGCAATGCATAAGTATCCGAAGGAAATGCTTTTTTCTCGCAGATGATGCGGTAACGATTCTTGGTGGGACGATAAAAACTGACCAATAACAAATGGAGATTACCAGTCAGTGAGCCCATGGCCACTACTTCTTTTTCTTTCGCTCCGGTTAACTCGGCCAACGGCTTGGCGAACATTTCATGGTAAGAAAGCCAAGGATTGCGTGCATTGAAATGGCCTTCAACACCATGTGTATGCCAATCTTCCAGTTCGCGTAATATGTATTCCTTCGTAGTGGCAGGTTGTAATCCCAAAGAATTTCCGGTGAAATAAACCACTTCCCTACCGCCATGTTGCGGAAACAAAAACTGGGAGCGGAATCTGTTCAGTTCATCGGCGGCATCGGCCTGTAATGCGTATTCTTGAGAAAAAACCATGGTCTAAATTTTGACAAATATAAGCTTATCAAAACGAGTTCTCAAGCAAGCAGCCATCCGTCTAGTTCTTTAGCTTTCGGGCCATGGCTCCTAGCCAACCACACAAACCACCGGCAATCGCACCGATGAGTGATGTAATCAATATGACGATGGCACTGCTGTCTGACTTAAACAAGATCAATCCCATTTTACCGGTCAATAAACCGCCGGTAGATAAATCGGCATACAGCGAAAGGGCGAACCATAACAGACCTAATCCCAAAAAGCCGGTAAAAAAACCTTGGGTGGAAGAACCTTTCCAAAATAGGTTTACGCCCAAGGCCATCAAAGGCCCCGCAAACCACACTGAAACATATTGCATTCCCCAGGCGAGGATGGCAATCAATAATATTTTTAAGAAGAAAGCTTTCATGAAATATAGACGTTAGATATGAGATGTTAGACATGAGACGGAAAAACCATGACCTATCCGTCCGTGTCTTGGATCTTGGTTATTGATTCTGGTTCTATTTGAATAGTTTCTGAGTGAATAATACCGGTTGTTTCTCGTCCAACTCAGATTGCATGAACCACAATTCGTAATACTTTCCGGCGGCCCATTGGTCTAAGAAATTATCGTAGAACTTGCTGCCCGGGTTACCCGATTGTCCGCCCGGATATACGCCGTAGGCTTTGGTTTCTTTTTCAAGGGAAACAATCATTTTCCATGATGGGCCCCAACGGCCAGCCGTGGCGTTGACAATGTTTTTTCCACCACCCGTCGGGATATTGAAACGACCAAATGGTTTTAACGTGAATAATAAATGCTGCACCGAAGTGGCTTTATAATCCATCCAAGCCAAGCTCTTGCCATGGACCTGAAAGCTATCCAATCTTTCGCAAGAACTCTTGAAGGACATGTTGATCAAATCTTTCACGTTTTCTTTTTTGTTATTGGTTAACGCATAATCAAAAATAAAATGGTCGGGCTGCGCTTTCATCACACGGATGATGTTATACTGCTGCGGTATTTGGTTTTCTAAATTATCCGTCAACAATTCCTCAAACATCATTTTCACCAATTCATTCCACCAATCCTCAAACACGGCCGGGCCGGCTTGTTCGGCATCGTTGAAATAATTCCATTTTTTTAGGATGTCTTTATATTTATCAAAACCGTCCACGTTCAAATTTTGCAACATATAAGGCAAGGCTTCGGCAGCAATTCCGTTATAATTATCATTTTGCAGCTTCATCATATCTTCCGGCGTAATGCCCGATAACCTCGTCAATTCCGAATTGATCCTACGGTTCCGGTAATACTCGAAACGGCCGTTATAATAATATGGATATAATGAATCTGTCGGATGTTGGTTGGCCGAGCTTACAAAGCCACGCTCCGGATTTTTTACGTGCGGCGTGTATGTCGGAGATACTTTATCGGTCCAAATGTTTTGCGACAAGGTTCCGTCTTGTATAAAACGGCCTTGCTCTTTGTTGTGTGCATATAATCCGCCTTGTTGCCAAATGGCTACATCGCCAGTTTTGGAAGCAAATACAAAATTTTGTGCGGGACAGTTGAAATAAGCCAACGCCGCTGCATATTCATCAAAATTTTTGGCTTTGTTCAAATTCACGAACGTGAACAATTCATTGGATGATTCATCCGCTATCCAGGTACAGGCCAAATTTTGGGCAGTTTTATCTTCCGTCAGTCCTTCATCATAAAGCATCGTCCCAAAACGTGTATGGATGATGTTATCAATATACGGATCCGATTCTCCACGTAAATAAAACGTGTCTTTTTGTATAACAGATTTCTCCCAATTTCCATCTACCCAATATTCGGCACGTGTGTCATCCTTAAATTTCACGGTATAGAAATCTTTCACGTCGCGCGTTCCATTGGTTACGCCCCAAGAAATATGATCGTTGAATCCGATAATTACGGCCGGTGCACCAGGCAAGGTAACGCCATATACGTTATAATCTGGCGTGGTGATCTGCATCTCAAACCAGATAGACGGAAAATTCAGACCCAAATGCGGGTCATTGCAAAGAATGGGCGAACCACTTTTTGTTTTTGAACCGGCCACCGCCCAGTTATTACTTCCATAACCTTCCGGCGTTTTTTCGAATGGTAATTTCGTAACCGCTACGGCTGGAACAGAATCAACCACCAGTGTATCTGCCGTAGGAGAAAACTTCGGATCTTTTTCAAATGCGGTTCCCGATGGCACGATCGGATCCGTCATATCCACCGGAAAATCCGGGTAAAACAAATTCACGAAATCCTTTCCGTATTTATTTACCTGATGCGTCAGCGCGATATCATCGCTTTCGCCGGTGAGCATATGTGCCATATATTTTAGCAGCAAAGCACATTTCAACTCGGTCCATTTTTCCGGTTGGTAGTTTAATAGTTTATATTCTACCGGATAATCGCGATAACTCAAACTCTCGATGTATGCATTTACGCCTTCCGTATAGGAAGAAACGATCATTTTGGCTTCAGGATTCGATTGAAATTCGGCCAATGATTTTTCCGCGGAACGCTTCAATCCATTTCTACGCATCATACGGTCTACTTTCAGCACTTTATCTCCGGCGGTATGGTACAAAATCTCCGACAACCTACCGGCTGCGGCATGCGTCTGGAATTCCATCTGCCACAGACGGTGCGCTGCCGTAACATAGCCTTGTGCAAAATAAGCATCGCTGGCACTACTGGTAAAAATGTGTGGAACCCAACGTTCATCATAACGGACGGTGACTTCACCTTTCAGAAAATCAGACTGTAAGGATGTTTTTAAATGGGGAACGTCCTTCTCTGCGTTAGCCCAAAAACCATTCACCGGATCCAACAACTTCCCAAAGGGAGGAAGCGCGGTGCCGTTGATGACAACGGTGCGGTTTAAAAATAATAGGAAGGCAAAGGTAATGGAGGCTAGGATTAGGAGTTTGAGTACTTTCATTGATTATACACTAATTGTAGAAGGAGTGGATGTTTTTCTGTTTATAAATTCGGCTACGCGGAAGATGGCAGTATCGGCCTCCTCGAGGAAACCTCCAAATGTTTGGAATACATGGATCATGTCCGGATATTCCTCATAGATGAATTCAACGCCATCACGTTTACAATGATCCCGCAGGGTAACGGAATCGTAATATAAAATTTCGGCCGTCCCTACTTGGATGATGAGTGGGCAAAGGCCCGTTAAATCGGCATATTTAGGTGAAGCCAAGGGATTGCACAAATCATGTCCCGCATAATTCTGTCCCCAGATCTGGATGGATTTGATGTCGATAAACGGGTCTTCCTTTTGTTTTTCTTCCATCCGCGGATCGGTTCCGTTCAGGTCCATCCAAGGCGACATACACACGCCGGCCAAGGGCATTTCCAACCCGAAATCACGTAAACGGACCAGCGTGGCTACCGTTAACCCGCCGCCGGCAGAATCGCCGCCGATGATGATCTGGTTGGCCGCATAACCCGAAAGACGCAGAAAATTATAGGCTTTTACGGCATCCTCCACGGCACATGGAAATTTATTTTCGGGTGCCATACGGTAATCGATCAGCAACATTTTGCAACCCGATTGGATCGCGATGCGTGTAGCCAACGAACGGTGCGACTTGATACTTCCCATGCCATAACCACCGCCATGTAGGTAAAGGAAAACCTTCTCGTTATTTTTGTCTTTTGGGGTAATCCACTCGGCTTCCATTCCGCCCAACGAAAAAGGTTCAAAAGTGGCTTTGCTCTTAGGATAACCTAAAAACGAGGTAAGAAAATTCATCCCTTTCCTGTAATACTCTGCCTTTAAGTTGTGTCTGTAAATCACGGGCTTACTCACCCTAAAAAAAAACTTGACCAACTTATTTTTAAACCTGTTTTTCATCTCTTGTGCTGTGAATCACAAATGTAAGGAGTCGATTCCACACCGTACCAGTATTGTAAAAACAAACATAGTAAAAAAACAGGCACGTGGCAATACATATAGTTTACTTTCTTGGAAAGATTTTCAGCCAGTTAAAATGATTGTCTAGAGGACTAAACTTCGCCAGTATATTATTAGCTTATCACTTCATAAGGAAAATACTTCAACCCTAATAAATTTGAGGTATCGATCCTCTTTAGTTTCACCATGGCCGCAGCCTCGAAACACCAATACCCTGTATAATTGTAATCGTTCATCATATGAGATCCAAACAAGGGATGGCCACGAAGTTTTGTAAGCCAACTTAATATATATTTTTTCAAATTGCTCTCCATTTCATGCAAAATCTCTGTGTTTGAGACCTGATACAATTCGTTTAATTTTTTGGGATAATTCAATTTCCCTTTCACTGGCCAATCCATACAAAAAGAATGGATGAAATAATCAAAAATAAAATCTGCCCCAGGAATGGTGACATCTTCGATATATTTTTGGAATAATTTTTTATCTACATCAAAGATTATTGACCGCGATAAAATTTGTAAGATACCATGATAATGCTGGAATGCCTCACTATTAGAAAAGGCTCGTTTAAATTCGGGGTAATTGGCTGTTTTTTCTTCTTTATGAGCATTTTGCAATGATATATTCCTCTTTCTATAATGATACATTTTTATGGACTGCACTTCCAGCCCTTTTTCAACGATTGTTTTTATGCTTTGTAGGTCATCGCCCCTTGAATACATGGTGTCGGCAATCCCAAAATACAGTGCTTGGATAAATGTCCATAAAGCTGGAGTATTGTCATGCTCTTTTTTATGAACGGCATCAAGGAATTCTTTTAATTTATTTTCCTTGTAACTAAGGGCAAGACTATAATAATCAAAAGTTTTTCTATTATCCCTCACCATCATTTTAATAAAAATATTTCTCCCAATGGCATATAATCACAGTAAAAAAAGTGCATGAATACTTAGGGATCAAAGATAGACATTAGCGGCTTCTCCCATCCTTTCAATAAAGCCAAAGAGACCAATTAAGCAGAAATATCTCGTATCGCTTTTTTTATACGCTCCAAGCTCTCATCCGAAGTACAATACGGCGGCATCACGTACACCACATTCCCCATGGGACGCATCAATATATCACGTTCCAAAAAATGGCTGTATAACACTTTTTTTATGGGATTTGTGTAAAAATATCCGTCGTCTTTTGTTTCAATGTCCATCGCAAAAATACCGCCCATGGTACGGATATCTTTCGCGAATGGCAAATATTTAAATTCATCTTTCCAACCCAAAAATGTATCTAAAATGCGTTGTCTATCTTTTTGTGAATCTGTCGATTCCATTAAATCAAACGAAGCCAATGCGGCTGAACATGAGATAGGGTTTCCAGTGAATGAATGTCCGTGGTAAAAGGCTTTTTTATCGTCGGACGTTTCGAATGATTTTGAAATTTCTTCGGAAATAATTGTGGCGCCCAACGGTAAATATCCACCGGTAATTCCTTTGGACAGACAAATTAAATCGGGTTTATTTTTTAATTGGTCCGAGGCGAAGAATGTTCCCGTTCTGCCGAAGCCGGTCATCACTTCGTCCGCAATGCAAATTACGCCTTGCGATTGCGCCAAAGCAATCAATTTATCCAGCCATTCCGCAGGATACATACGCATTCCACCCGCGCCTTGCACCAAGGGTTCAAAAATGAACGCCGCCGGTTTTTCTTGCAATAATTTCTCGAAATCAGCCAGAATTTGTTCACCCGTTTCATCGGTAGGGACATCAATAAAATCAACGGAAAATAAATGTTGCGCAAACGGAGCCACGAATAAGTCGCGTTCGCTCACGCTCATGGAACCAAATGTATCGCCGTGGTAACTGTTTTTAAAGGCGATCACCGATTTACGTGCCGCACCTTGGTTAAATGCATGTTGGATCGCCATTTTCAAAGCGACTTCTACCGCCGTGCTGCCATTGTCGGACAAAAAAACACGCTTGAATTTATCGCCCGCCTTTTCCAGTAATCTTTCCGCCAATACAATCGCCGGCTCGTGCGTAAAGCCGGCGAATATAACGTGTTCTAGTTTATCTAATTGTTCCTTTATTTTTTGGTTGATGTATGGATGGTTATGTCCATGCAAATTCAACCACCACGACGATACGGCATCGATGATTCGGCGCCCGTCTTCTGTTATAATAAACTCTTTCTCGCCGCCTATTACCGGAATATTCCTTCCTTCCGAATTAAATACGGTGAACGGGTGGAATAATACTTGGCTGTCGCGTTCGGAGAGATTTTTCACGATGTAAAATGTTTAATGCCGAATTTGGATGTTGAATTAGTTTGTGAGTTGAATTCAACATTCATCATTCAAAATTAAGAATTAAGAATCCCCATAAATTTCTCTGCTTCTTTAGCAATCAATTCCTTCGTGGGCTCGGGCATACGTTCGACCCTGCCCAATACCGGGATGCCCGTCATTTTTGTTATAATTTTTTCCGAAGGATCATGTTTTCGTCCGTTGAAGATGATGCCTAACACCTCCACGCCTTCCTTCTGCAGAGCATACGCCGAAAGCAAAGTATGGTTGATGGATCCTAAATAATTGATGCCTACCAAAATTACTTTCGCCCGTAGGTGTTTTGCCAAATCAATCATGGTTTCTTTATTATTCAGCGGGGCCATCAAACCGCCGGCGCCCTCGATCAACAAAATTCCGTTGTCGGTTTGTGGGACCTCAAAATCTTCCACGCGCATTTTGATGCCTTCTTCTTTGGCGGCCAAGTGTGGCGAGGCTGCCAAAAACATCGCATATTTCTCCGGATGGATGACCGATTTTTTGTTGCTGATGAGATTTCTTACCGTTTGGCTGTCACTAAATTCCATATTGCCGGCTTGGATGGGTTTCCAATAATCGGCCTGCAAGGCTTCGGTAATGACGGCGGAAACCACGGTTTTACCCACTTCGGTTCCGATTCCGCTGATGAAAATTTTTTCAGGCATTATTATCTTGGGTCATTAATTTCTTTTCAATGGCTTCGTTTACCCAATCCATCGCAATCTGCATCTGTTCGGCCTCCGTTAAATCGGAATTATCCAATACGCGTGCATCATCCGCCTGGCGCAAAGGGTCTTCCTCGCGGTGGGCATCGATATAATCTCTATGCTTTAAATTTTCGGCTATTTCGGCAACGGAAACATCCTTCCCCTGCGCACGCAATTCCGCGTAGCGCCGTTCAACACGTACGTCAATATCAGCCGTAAGGAATATTTTGAGTTCCGCGTCGGGCATCACCACGGTTCCGATGTCACGTCCGTCCATCACCACGCCTTTACGTTTCCCGATCGCCCCCTGCTTGATTTGGAGTTTCCTTCTCACTTCTTTGACGGTACTCACCTCGCTCACTTTAGAAGCCACATCCATGGCGCGGATCAATCCTTCCACATTTTTTCCGTTAAGGAAAATTTCGGATTTACCGTTTTCCAAATTTACCTCAAAATGTAGTTCGATGTCATCCAAAGCAGCCACCAATTGATCCACATATAGCAAATCGTCTTTAAAAAACCCATGGTTGATGGCATAAAGCGTCACCGCCCGGTACATAGCACCAGTATCCAGATAGCTATAGTTCAATTGTTTGGCCAATGATTTGGCCATCGTGCTTTTACCGCACGATGAGTATCCGTCAATGGCTATGGAGATGCGTTCAGACTTCATAATTATCGGGTTCAAAAATACATTCTAAACCCGGAATAATTAGCCCGAACAAAAAGAGTTTGTGTTATTTTCAAAATAAGCTATGAATTGTCAAAGCGAATAATATTTTTGCATACTATTCACCTTTACATCAAAAAAACGAGAAAATGAGTCTTGGCGGCACAATTAAAAACCTTGGACGGCTCCGGCAGATTATGTCGGTGTTCGTTAAATACGGTTTTGAGGACCTGATCGCCAATTCCACGCTCCGTAATTTGGTTCCAGAAAGTTTGAGGCTGAAATGGCTTCGACAGGATAAACCGGCCCTGCAATATTCCCGCTGGGAGAGGTTGCGTATGGCCGCAGAAGAATTAGGGCCCACTTTCGTGAAATTATGCCAAATCTTAAGTAACCGTCCCGATATCATCCCGGAACCGTTGCTGAAGGAATTTGAAAAACTGCAGGACCGCGTTCCGCCATTTTCGTCCGACGAGGCCAAAACCATCATCGAAATGGAAACCGGTGTTCCGTTGGAGGAATTGTTTGAGTATTTTACTTCCGTTCCGTTGGCTTCGGCTTCCATAGGTCAGGTACACCGCGCGAAGTTGCGTAACGGACCTGAAGTAGTGGTGAAGGTGCAGCGTCCGTCCGTAAAAGATATAGTTGAACGCGATTTACAGTTGTTGCACGAAATCGTGAAACGTTCGGACAGATACCTGAAAAAACAAGGCGTATTGAATGCTGCCGATATTTTGGCGGTATTTGAACGCAGCATGAGCAAGGAGTTGGATTACAACACCGAAGCCCGTAATATTTCTAAATTTCGCGAACTATATAAGGAGTACAAAAACTTCTATATTCCAAAGGTTTACCGTGAATACTCTACCGAAAAGGTACTCATCATCGAGTATGTGAGTGGCTGTAAGTTCACCGATAAAAAACAGATCAAGGAATGGGGACTGAATGTAAAAGATATCGTTGAAAACGGTCTGAACATCTACCTCACACAAATATTCGAATTCGGTGTTTTCCATGCGGATCCACACCCGGGGAATGTCTTGGTTCGCCAAGACGGGACGATTTGCCTGATTGATTTTGGCATGGTGGGGCAACTCTCCAAAAAAGACAAACATGCCTTTGCGATGGTATTCGTATCTATGGCAAACGAGGATGCGCGTGCCATGGCCGTGAACATGAAAAAGTTGGCGGTGGAAGACAACATCAAGGACATGCGTGCCTTTGAGGCCGACCTGCAAGACTTGATCGACGATTACGCAACGCTCAACGTGGACGAAGGATCCATTGCAGATATGACCAATGCTTTACAGAAAGTGATGCTCAATAATCAAATGTACATGCCGGCGGGCGTATTTTTGGTTTTCCGTGCATTGGCTATTTTGGAAGGTGTAGGCAAAATCATGTATCCGCAGTTAAAGACATACGACCACGTAAAACCCTTCGGGATGAAAATCCTTCAGGAACAATGGGCGCCAGATAATGTGTGGAGCGAAGTACAATATCGTGCGGAACAGATTTCGTCTTTCTTTACGAGTTTCCCGGTGGAAGTAAGGGAAATTCTGAACCAGATGAGCCATGGTAAAATGCAATTTACCATCGAGCACCAAGGTTACGGTTATCTCCTTAAAAAACTAGATAGTTTAACGAACCGCATCAATTTCACGTTAATTATTTGTGCGTTGATCATTGGTTCGTCCATTACTTCTACGGTGCAGATGCCGGAGGTGTATATGTCAACACAGTTTGGCATTCCTTATATCAGTGTAGCGGGCTTTACGATTGCCACTTTTCTCTTTGTGATTGTGGCTTATGCTACCATTCGGAGGCGTTTTTATAAATAATTTTTTTTAACCACTAAGGCACTTAGATCACTTAGAATTTTATTATTTTAGCAATACCTATACTATTGCTATGATTACTAAAAACTATGTTAACCGCTTATCTTATCAAATCGTTGGATGTGCCATTGAAGTGCATAAACATTTAGGTCCGGGTCTTTTAGAATCTGTTTATCATGTTTGCCTGTTAGATGAATTAAAAATGAGTGGTCTTGAAGTACAATCTCAAGTCCATGTTCCTGTTCAATACAAGGATAGAGATTTAGGCGGTATTCTTAAATTAGATTTCCTAATCAATGATTTAATCGTGATAGAAATATTATGATACCGCTATATAAAGCCCAATTATTATCTTATCTAAAACTTGCAGATAAACCTAAGGGATTCTTGATTAATTTCCATTGTGATAATATCACAAATCAACTGGTGCCGATGGTAACAGAAAAATTCGCCTTGCTTCCTGAAAAATGAATTAAAATTAATGTTTGGAAAAATACCATCTTTATCAAACTACACATTAAACCTTAGTTTCCTAAGTGCCTAAGTGGTTTTTATTTTTTGTAGATAATCATCCACCGAACTAAACAAAAACGTAGGATATTCCAACGAAAACTTAGCCGTAATTAATCCACCAATTAATGGTCGTTTGGCTGGTTGTTTTAACTCTGCCGTGGTTTTAGGACTCAGTTCGTATTCCGCATCGGGGAAATAATTCAGCACTTTCAATGCCAACTCTACCCGATTTAAAAAATCGGTGGAGGCGATGTTATAAATTCCTGATTTATTATATTCCAACAATAACAATAAAGCCCTAGCCACGTCCCAACCGTTCACGGGCGTGGCATATTGGTCAACGGGTAAATTCAATGTTAATTTTTGTCCATCTTTGGCTTGTTGGATAATGCGGGCGATGAAATTTTTACCGCGCTCTTCGTCGCCATAAACATTAGTTACACGTAAGATTAAATTATTCTCGCTATGATCTTGCGTTAATTTTTCAGCCTGTAGTTTATGTGCTCCATAAACCGAAATCGGATCTACGGCATCTGTTTCTGTGTATGGACCGTCATCTCCGTCAAACACGTAATCGGTACTGATATATACCACCTTAGCTTGGTATCTCGTAGCCCAATCTAACACGGTTTGATGGGATTTTACTGTTTTTTCCAAACTTTCCTGAGGATTTTGCTCACAATAATCCACATGCGTCAATGCACCGCAATTTAATATAACATCAGGATTGAATTCATCCAGATTGGTATTCTCTACATTATCGGGATTTAATGTATCCAGGAAAACCGTATCATCCGTTTTATAGGAAAAATAAGTACCCAAAACTTCGTGCCCCTGCTGACGAAAATATCTTAAACAATTAGAACCGATAAGGCCCGAAGCGCCGATGATTAATATACGCATGTTGATTTGATGAATTTTATGTCAGTCTCGACTTCGCTCGACTTGACGTGTCTTAGTAAATTATTTGTAACACAAATATATTTTAATCTGAGTTATCCATTGTCAGGTCGAACGGAGCCGAGACCCCCAAACGCTAAATCCCGCACCGAAATGATCGGGGTCTCCACCGGCCATTCAAACCCAAACGAATCCCATAAAATACCGGCGTCCGATTCGGGTTGGTATTCGCGGTTCATGATATAAGAAGTGATGGCATCATTCGTCAATGCCAAGAAACCGTGGGCAAAGCCTTCCGGTATATACAATGCATGTCCGTTTTCGGATGATAATTCAAATGCCTCAAATTTTCCGTATGTCTCACTTTCAGGCCGGATATCCAAAATTACATCCAAAATAGCCCCATGTGGACAATACACTACCTTCGCTTGCGCATACGGTTCCTTTTGGAAATGCATACCACGTACCACATCCTTCTTGCTCACGGAACAAATGGATTCTTTGGCTTCAAAATGAATGCCTTCTTTTTCTAAAGTGGTATAGTGGAACGGCTTAAAAAATACGCCCCGGTCATCTTCCTGACGGAAAAGTTTAATCAAGCGGGCATCTTTCAAACTGGTGGGATGAAATTTCATATTTACCTAAAATAAGTGCGGATCTGCTTCAAACATTTCACGCGGTCGGTTTCCGTATCATTCCTATACCACTCTATGGTTTCACGTATGGCCCTTTCTGCGTTCCATTGCGGTCGAAAACCTAAGTCGCGTTTGGCTTTTTCTATGTCCAACAATAACAAACCGGCTTCGTGTAAACCCACATATTCCGTTTCGAAAACCGTTTCCGGGCCGGACCAAATGCCTTGTGCCTGTTCTATGAGTTTTTGTACCGTAAATACATCGTTGGATTCGGGGCCCATGTTATAGGCTTCGTTATAATAATTGGGCGTTTCGTAAATTTTGGCGGCCAGTATTAAATATCCGGCCAATGGCTCCAATACATGTTGCCACGGGCGCACGGCGTCGGGCCTACGTACGCTGAGCGTGCGGCCCAGTTTACGGGCACGTACAAAATCCGGCACGATACGGTCTTTCGCAAAATCGCCGCCGCCGATGACGTTTCCCGCGCGGGCGGATGCCAGTTTCACCAATGATCCAGGCTTTGAGAAAAACGACGCCCGATATGAATTGATGACCAATTCGGAACCGGCTTTGCTGGCCGAATAAGGGTCGTGGCCGCCGAGTGGATCGGTTTCTTTGAACGGCAACCCTTTTTCAGGATTTTCGTATACCTTATCCGTCGTGATGCAAACGCAAACGCATGGATAATCGATGCCACGCAATACTTCCAACACATTAGCCGTACCGGTAACGTTCACCTCCCAAGTTTCCACCGGTTTTTCGTACGAACGGCGTACCAAAGACTGTGCGGCCAAATGAAACACAAAATCGGGACGGAACGTGGTGATTTCGTGGTGTAATTTTTTTAAATCGCGGATGTCACCAATCACGGAATCACACAGTGAATCTCCGTTGATGGTGGCGTATAAGTCGTGGGACGTTTCGGTTTCCAGCGAATAGCCTTTCACCACGGCCCCCGCCTCGTGTAAAATCTGGATAAGCCAAGCCCCTTTGAAACCCGTATGCCCGGTAACAAAGACGTGTTTGCCTTTATAGATTGACCTTAAATATTCTATGCTTACCATTTTTTCCAAAGTGGATTGGTCTGCCACAAATTTTCCAAATCTTCCTTATCGCGAAGCGTATCCATACACTTCCAAAAACCGCGGTGGCGGTAGGCATTCATCTCTCCAGCTTTGGCCAGATCGTCCAACGGCTGGCGCTCCCACATGACGTTATCGGCTCCGTCGTGCAGGTAATTCACCACTTCGGGCTTGATGACAAAAAAACCGCCGTTGATCCAAGTACCTTCATCGGCCGGCTTTTCCACAAATCCGGTGACTTCACCGTTATCGTTTACGTTGACCACGCCAAATCGGCTACCCGCCTGAATACAGGTCATGGTGCATATTTTGCCAGATTCTTGGTGCTCTTTAACCAATGCGTTGATGTCTACATCACTCACGCCATCGCCGTAAGTCAGCATAAAGTCTTCGTTGCCGGTATATTTCAATACACGACGCAAACGGCCGGCAGTCTGTGTTTCCAAACCTGTGTCCACCAGCGTTACCTTAAAGTTTTCCCCGGTGGGGGAATGGTGTACTTCACATGTATTGTTTGATAAATCAACCGTGACGTCGGAATTGTGCATGAAATAATTCAGGAAATATTCCTTGATCATCCAGCCTTTGTAGCCACAACAGATGATGAATTCATGGTGTCCGTACGAGGCATAAATCTTCATAATATGCCATAGGATAGGCCTTTCGCCGATTTCAATCATCGGTTTTGGACGTAGGTACGACTCTTCAGAAATGCGGGTTCCTTTTCCGCCGGCAAAAATGACTACTTTCATAAGGTACAAAACTGCGAAAAATAGATGGATTAGAGAAGTTTAGATGATGATAAGATTCTCATAAATCTTACTGAATCTTTTATCTATTTGGTTGCATATCTTGCCAAAGTCAAATCGCTATTGGCATTTTGTCTGTAAAGTAAAATAACATATCCGTCGCCGTACATCATTCCTTCGCTTAAACCCTGAGATCTGGATTTGGTTATAACTGAAAGATATTTATTCAAAGGTTTAAACCCTGAAATATTCACTGCAGCCTCTTCTTCAGATGTTTGTGGATTTTTGACATAAAGAAATTTAAAATCTTCGTCGAAATAATACTTATCTTGCAAAATATAATGGTGATCATACGGCTCATATTCCATTTGAAAATCTATCTGCATCACCGCATCCGACATACCAACCTGCGCAACATTTGTGTAAAAATTACTCAATGGCATAAATCCATTACTTAAAAGTGCGCCTGTTTTTGAATATTTAGAAATATACAATTTTGCATCATCCAATCTTGGTAAATCTTTCAAAATACCTTTATATTTCACTACCCCAACTATAGACAAAACCAATAATTCTTTTTCACCCGAACTATTTTTATACGCTAAGGCAAATTCTTTGTACAATTTATCATCACCATCAATAACAATCTTATCCCTTTCCTCTAATTTCCTAATTGACAAATTATTGTAATCAAACTCATAATAATTTGGATATGCAACACCATTTAATATTTCTGAATGATATAACAGGCTGGTATTATTACTTGGATCAAAATCCACCTCCAGCCATTCCCCTACCGTACAGTCAACTGAATTATAAGTCTTTGCTTCAAAACTTTTGATGACTTCAGTTTTTGGGAATGAGACAGTAGCCGTGTCTATTTTAAAATCCTGCCCAACTATTATAAAGTTTAAATCAGAATACCATGGACGAAGTAGCGTAATTAACTTCCCACCAATATTTCTAGTCGCAATAGGTTTAACATTGTATTTTTTGGGATATAATTTTATTAACTTTCTTGGCTTTTGGTCTTTTTCAAAAACCGTTAAATCCATCCCCCATGCATTTCCTGACGTGAGTACAACTGCTCGATCATTTATGGACGAAAAATTCGGTCTATAACAGTTCTTGCCAGGCTGCTTATCTAAAATCTCCCCATTTTCATCAAAGTGTATGATTTCATTTTTTGACGACAAAAAAAACTTTCCATCGTCGCTATGGTCAGGATGAATGGAATAATCCCCCTTTCCTATGGGTAGAGTTTTTTCCCATTGTAATTTTTGGGCACCAACATTTAATAGTGAAATCGTACAGAAGGCCATTAAGGCAAATTTTTTAGTTTTCATTTTAGGTGTATTATGATTAAAATGGTCGCAAAGCTAAACAACTATTCATCCCCTGCCCTATCAATCAACCCTTGCGGCAAATTTTTGGATGCCTTGGCTCCGAGGTCTTTTAGTTTTTGGGCGCTGTTCACCAAATTCCCTCTTCCTTCATAGAGCTTTTTCATGGCCTCACCATAACCATCTTTGGCCAAATCTATTTGTTTGCCCACCTTAATCAAATCCTGCACGAAGCCTTCAAATTTATCATACATAGCTCCCGCCTGGCGTGCGATTTCCATGGCATTTTTCGTCTGGTTCTCCTGACGCCAGATGCTGGTAATCGTTCGCAACGTAGCCAATAAGGTAGAAGTACTCACGATAACGATATTCTTCTCGAATGCCTCGTTGAATAAATCCGGATCGTGCTGTACAGCCAATGTAAAAGCAGGCTCAATGGGAACGAACAACAACACAAAATCCGGACTTCCGGCACCGTATAACTGGTGATAGTTTTTTTCACTCAGCCCTTTTATGTGCGCGCGGATGGAACGGATATGACTTTTCAGGTACAGTACCCGCTCTTCATCCGTTTCACAGGACGAAAAACGTTCGTAATCAATGAGGGATACCTTGGAATCCACCACCAAATTTTTGTTTTCGGGTAATTTGATCACCACGTCGGGCTGCAACCTTCTTCCATCTTCGGTGGTCACAGACTCCTGTACCACGTATTCGCGGTCGCGCATCAGGCCCGATTTTTCGAGTACCCGTTCCAAAATCACCTCACCCCAGTTTCCCTGCGCCTTGTTGTCCCCTTTTAATGCGCGGGTAAGATTTCGGGCTTCGGTGCTCATCTGTTGGTTCAAATCTTTCAAGCCCAAAATCTGCTGTACCAAGCCGGCATTACGCTCCAAGCTTTCCTTGTGCGTATTCTCCACCCGCTCCTCAAACGATTTGATGCGTTCGTTCAACGGCTTCAAAATTTCGCCCAGCTTCAATTGGTTTTGCTCGGTAAATCGTTTGCTTTTATCTTCCAACAATTCGTTGGCTATGTTCTTGAATTCCGTCTTGAATTTTTCCTGTAACTGCTCTACTTCCTGCTTCTGTTCGTTTAATTTGTCTGATAAATTATCGTTTATCGTACGGACGGAAGAAAGTTCGTGCGTCAACTGCATCAACTTACCCCGCTCCATATCCAACCTTTCATTGGCTGATTGCAAATCCACCTGCAAGTGACGCGCACGTTCCTCTATACGTCCGTTTTCGATCTTGAGGATGCTATTTTCGGAGGTCATCAGTTGTATTTGCGACGTATCCACGGGTGCAGCACTTCCGCGGAGCTTAAAAAACAAAAAACCCAAGCCAAAACCGGCCAGGATACCAATAAGGAGCAGTAAAATTTCCATCATGCAATATTAGTTTTTTTGTTCGGTTCTTCTCTCTTTCCACGATGGGTTATTCGATAACGTCTCATAGTAAAAGCTTTATAAAACCCATAGACAAAGTAGTAAAACTACTACGGCCTGTGTTCATAAGAAAACCCCGTGAATCTCTCCGGCACGGTTTTGCGTATTTACATTTGCAACCAACAATCTAAATACCGTGGAACGCTATCATCAAATTCAAAAAATGCTGGAAGAGCAGCCTGAAGACGATTTCTTACATTATGCCTTGGCATTGGAATGTATCAATCGCGAGCAGATTGCCGAAGGTGTAGCTATCCTGGAAAAACTCCGAGAAAAATCACCCGATTATTTGGGCTTGTACTACAAACTAGCCAATACATACAGCCTCACGGGACAAACTGAAAAAGCCATAGAAACATACAAAGCCGGCATTCGGTTGGCCGAATTCAAACAGGAATTTAAAACGCGTAATGAGTTAAGGACCGCACTTTCCATGTTGGAAGACGAGGATTTGGATTAGGCGTGGATGGGTATTGAAAGAAACATCATTCACCTAATTTGTGAAATCTTAAATTCTCCGGCTGTCTTACCTACATTTTTCTTAAAAAAACGGTTGAAATAAGAAGGGTCTTCAAAGCCTAATTGAAATGCAATTTCTTTTACGCTTAAGTCAGAATTATATAACAACCTCTTGGCTTCTAAAATAATTCGGTCTTTAATATAGGCATTGGCATTCTGGCCAATATTTGCTTGGCAAATCTCATTGAGTTTACGTTCCGAAATACCTAACGTTCCGGCCATACCGGTTGCAGAAGTATTGTTTTTGTATTGTTTTTCAACCAATAATTTAAACTCCACAAAAGAACTGGCTTGCCGGTTACGGTGATCGCCACCATTGTTTTCTGCAAATTGCAGACACTTCAATAAAATAAGCTGCAGGTATGTTTTGAGAATTTGCGTATCGGTATTTTCCCTTTCATATTCCTCTTGCATTTGCTGAAGCAACATATTTAATTGCGACTGTTCCTCCGGTGTATTATTGCAAGTAAACGACGAATAGCCCATCAATGGAGATACGCCATCCATACCTAAAAAAAGCTCATTCGTAAAATGCACCACCGAACCATAAGAATTCGGTGCCCGCTGCAATAAATGCACCTGCCCCGGATATACCAAATGGATACAATTGTCCATCACCGCATGGTTTTCAAAATCTATATGGTGTGTTCCCGAACCTTTTGTAAATAAAAATAATTCAAAATAATCATGCCGGTGCGGCTTGGCAAAATCATAGTCATTCCTTACGTGCAAAGGTGTATAACGAATCGGAATACCACCGGTGTGCTCGCCGCTGAATGTGTGTAAAGGAATGATATTTTTCAATGTTCAAATATATTAAATAAGTAATGGAGAGCGAAGCGATTAACTGCGATTTCCTAGCGAAGTAATGTAATATGGCCGGTCATCGATATTGGCTTTTTATCGTATGGATTTCTGACCGTAATTTTCCATGTATATATATCCGGCCGCGACGATTTTCCATCCCATCCATCTGTCAATGCCATGGATTTAAATACCGCTTCGCCCCAACGATTATAAATTTCCAGTTTATATTCTTCCACGTCAAAAGGGGCAGCTACGATGGGCTTGAATATGGAATTGACAGCATCGTCATCGGGTGTAAACGAGCTGGGCGTATATATGTGGAATGGATATTTCACAGCAATCGTTTGCCAAGCCGTATCCGTACACCCCGATTCTGAAGCGACGGTTAACCCAACCGCATATTCTCCGCCCTCATCCAGCGGATAATGATGTATTGGATGTATTTCATCTGAGGAAAATCCATCTCCGAAATTCCATTCGTTGGTTATATTTCCGATGGAAGTATTGGTTAATATCACTTCTGGATTATCTGCCAAAACTGGATGTGGCGAATATGCAAACTGTGCCACGGGAGAGGGAAGTACGCAAATATAATTATCAACCGTTACTATCGTTTCGCATAAATCACCCGATGTTACCGTAAGCGATACATCGAAACACGATGACGAATGATAGGCATGATTTACCGAACCGGCTTGGTTAGATGTATTTCCATCCCCAAAATTCCACTGAAAAGTATAACCTGGATGATGATCACCCATATATGAAAACACAACACCCAATGGCGAGCAACCGGATTGTACATCGGTATGAAAATCCACTTCGGGTACTTCGCCTTCGGTTATAATAATCGTGTCGGAAACGGAACATTCGCCCACAGTACCCGTCAAAATATAAGTGCCGGGTCGGTTAATTTGTTTTGTATTTCCGGAGGATGCATCATCCCAAACATAAGAAGTAAATATGGAGCCCGTTGCCTGTAATGTGATCGGTATATTAGGACAAATGGTTAAATCTTGGCCAAGCCCAAGTATCTGATTACAAGGTTGGGCAGGCCCTATCGTCAGTTGGTCTATGCCCGCCCACAACCGGGGATCCTCGCCGGGTTTCATCCTCATCGATATATACATTCCATCCCGGGGTGCCACAAAAGTAAAGGAGCGCATCCGCCAACTCAATATGGAGGCCGCTTGTGTAGTTGTATACACTAAATCACCGAATGTATGTTCGTGATTGGATACACCTATTTCAATGGGAGTAGCCACTTCTTTGCTCATATCAAAAAAAGTGATCGTATAACTGTTTCCCGTCACCAATGGAGAAGTCAATTCCAACGTGAGCAGATCGGCCGGAGTGATGCCCACGAACCAATCACCGCTATAGGGATGAAATAACAGGGACGAACCCGATATTAAATCTAAATTGGGAAAATCGCCTGCAGAATAACAATGTGGAACTTTACTTTCAAAAGTATCAGCCCTCATATACATATAATTGTTGCCCACGGTTCCCGTGTTTACTTCAAAACCTTGGTTGATGACATCTTGTGAGAAGATTGGACTGACCAACACAACCAAGCCTAAAATTAATATCGCATTTTTTACAGACATGGTACTTGAATTATGTTGTCAAAGTTCAGCCGACAGGTATTAATCCACAATGGACAAAGCCAATTTTTTACGGTATATTTCGTAGTAAATCCATCAGACAGAAGTCTATAAATCCAAAGCGATACTCATTATCTCTGAAAAAATAATTATCTTGCTCTATTGAACACCATATTGCACACCTGCCAAAAGGCTTAAATTTTTGCCATGAAAAAACTTTTTACCTTAACATTCCTGAGCGTTCTTACCGCGCCCCTGTTTGCACAGACTTGGGCCGTAGATATCGCCCCCATCCTTTTTAACAATTGCACGAAATGCCATAATTCAAACGGCGTCGCCCCTTTTCCGCTCATTACTTATGATGATGCATTCAACAACAAGGACGCCGTAAAGGAAGCCGTGATGCTCAAAAGCATGCCGCCATGGCCCCCACAGGCCGGCTATGGCGAATTTGCACATCCCAGAACATTGACCACGCAACAAATACAAACCATATCCAATTGGGTAGATGCGGGCGCACCTTCGGGAAATTTGGCTAGTGCGCCAACGGCTCCGGTATATGGCAATAATTACGAGATCCAAAATCCAGATTTGGTGGTGACCATGCCTACGTACCTTGTGAATACTGATTTTGACCTATATCGTTGCTTCGTGATCCCGGCCGGAAACAGTGGCGAAAAATACATTTCGGAAATTGAGGTAATTCCCGGAAACAGGGCCATCGTCCACCACGTTCTCGTTTTTCAGGACCCGACGAATACGCCTGCCAACCTAGATGCCGCCGATGCAGGTCCCGGATATACCAATTTTGGGGGAACGGGATCCAATGCATCCAAAATGGTGGGAGCCTGGGTTCCCGGCTCATCTAAATTCAAATTCCCGAACGGCATGGGAACCAAACTCGCGGCCAATACCAATATCGTATTGCAGGTGCATTATCCCGGCGGAACCTATGCCCAAACGGACAGCACACAAATCAGGATTAAATATGCCAGCAGTGGAGGTACACGCGAAGTATCCATTGACCCCCCGATTAATTATTTCGGTTCCTTAACCAACGGTCCGTTATTTATTCCCGCTAATACAACAAAAACGTTCTACGCGCAATATACCGTTCCGGCACAATATAACGTGTCCTTGCTCATGGCCGGACCACACATGCACTTGATCGGACGCGCCATCAAAGCTTTTGGCGTAACCCCACAAAACGATACCATTCCACTGATCAATATACCGCACTGGGATTTTCACTGGCAAGGATTTTATTCTTACAAAAACATTTTGAAAATACCCGGGGGAACCGTCATACATGGCGAAGGATATTATGACAATACCGTGGCAAATCCTCATCAACCCAGCAGTCCACCACAAAACGTAAGCGCCGGCGAAGGTACTACGGACGAAATGCTACTGGTCTATTTTGGATATACACTCTATTTTCCCGGTGATGAAAATATAACACAAGAGGAAACCCCCAATAATGTTGGAATTGATGATGCTACAGCCGACGGCGTAGTAAAAAACATGCAGTGGTACGACATGTATCCAAACCCAGCCGACGAACAAATTACATTGGCGGGATACATGCCCAATGCTGCCGGGTTAGATATTAAAATAACGGATATGAACGGACGGACCGTCTATACGGTGAACAAAAACGCCAATATGGGACATTTCAAATATTCAATCCCCGTGGATGCACTCACAAGCGGTTCATACATCATCCAAATGAGTGATGGAAAATCCGTTCGGTCAAAAACAATGGTAAAAAAGTAAACTATTTTCACATATTTCTATAAAAAAGACAATCGACGCGTTGTCTTTTTTATTACATCAAATGCTAATCGACTATATTCCAATATTTTTTTAAAACATAGTGATTACCATAAAAACAAAACTTTGCCATAACTTTGCGAAAGAACATACCACTTTCATGAAAAACATCGTATTAGCCCTAGCCATTAGCCTGATCTCATTGGGCGGTTTCGCACAAAACTTTGCTTGGGCACAAGCTTGGGGTGGCGATTCGTATGACCACTCTTATTCGGTAGCCACAGATGATTCGGGTTACATATATACCACAGGCTTTTTTCAAGGCACGACAGATTTTGACCCCGGGCCGGACAGTGTTATACTTATATCATCAAACCTCGATATTTTTATCATGAAAACATCTCCCACCGGAAAATTGGTGTGGGTAAAGCAAATCGGGGGAAGCGGCTCCGACCAAGGTAGCGTAGTTCAGGTAGGCACAACCGGCGATGTATATATCACCGGTTCATTTAACGGAACCGTAGATTTTGATCCGGGTCCGGGAACGCATTTTCTCACCAACCTGTCCAGAGGTTTCGCATTAAAGTTAAATGCATCGGGCGAATTTATCTGGGCTAAAACATTAGGTGGCGGCGGATACCAACTCGCCCTTGACCAAAACGAAAACGTATATACTTCAGGGAATTTCTGGGGCATATCCGATTTTGACCCGGGCCCGGCAACCAATACCATGGATGGCGGCATTCTATCGAACTATATCTGTAAATTCACATCAAATGGAGAGTATGTGTGGGCACGCAGTTTTAGCTTACCGGCGGATACCAATACACTGTCCATACAATCATTGGTGGTAGATGCCAACGAAAATATCTATGCCACCGGCGGATTTGATACACCCATCGATTTTGACCCTGGGGCGGGTACTGCTGTCCTTACGCCTTCCGGGCATGATGTGTATATATTGAAATTGCGTTCCAGCGGAAACTTCTCTTGGGTAAAACATTTGCAACAGTATGACCAGCTCATTCCATATGGAGACGGTTTTTGTATCGGCGATGGCCTTACCTTGGATGCCGATGCCAACCTATATATCACCGGCGTATTTTCGGGTGTGGTAGATTTTAATCCTGGTCCGGGATTGGACACCATAAATTCCGAATTATGGTCACCCGCACAACATTATTACTACGCCAACATGTATATAGCCAAATATGACTCACTCGGAAATTATATCTGGGCAAAAGGAATTTTGAGCAATTACGATATCGCCGGTACGGACATCGAGTTAAATACAGACGGCGAAATATATACCACCGGCTACTACAGCGGCACGGTAGATTTTAATCCGGGTGCGGGTATTTATCCCATCACCAATCATAATGGACAAAACATAGGAAACGATATTTTCATTGCGAAATATAATCCGCAGGGCGATTTTATTTGGGCCCAAGGCATGGGAGGTATGCACCACGACCGTGGGTATGATTTGGCGTTAGACGCTTTGGATAATGTATATGTAACTGGCATTTTTGAGCGTACCGTAGATTTTGATGCCGGTCCGGGCGTTTGGAACCTCATCACTACCAACCCTTCTTCCGAAAACCACAATGGTTTTTTATTGAAACTGAGTGAGTGTGTTCCACAAAGAGACACGGTTGATATAACTACTTGCGAAAACCAATATGCTTGGCCCGTAAACGGATTCACGTATAACCGAACCGGGACATATACACATATTTCTGCCGGTGCCGGAGGTTGTGACTCATTGGTTACATTGGAACTCAGCATTCCCATTTTTGCCAACCAGCCAACATATAGTAACCATACACTATTAGCGAACCCGGACCAGCCGGCGGATACTTACCAATGGTATGACTGCAACATGCCCGAGGTAATTTCCGGTGCTACGCAATCTTCCTTTTTGCCGTTTCATAATGCGGACTATGCCTTAATCATTAGCCGTGATGGTTGCGTAGATACATCCATGTGCCTAGCGGTGTTGAATATGGACATCGATGAATATAACAAAGGAAATGTATCTTTCTTCCCCAATCCCACACGGGATGAACTCCATATCCAATCCAGCGTTCCCGGCTCATTATCCATACAAGTAATGGATGTGAACGGTAAGGAAATATATAACACCAATAAAATAACTCATGGCTCCATCATTTCAACGGAAAATTGGAATCCGGGTGTGTATTTTATTAGCACCCGTACGGATCAATCCAAGCAAGTATATCGAATCATAAAACTTTAGCATAAAAAAAGAGACCAACTTAAATGGGTCTCTTTTCTTGTTATATATAGACGATGTAGGCTACTTATACAGCAACACATCGGTGAAGAAATGTTTCGAATCGTAAAAACTGTCTTTTATTTTCAGGCCCGCGTATGACGAGGCTTTTTCGATATCCGTCTCCGAAAACTTTCTCGATATTTCGGTATGGATGTATTCACCCGCCTCAAAATCGAAGAAACGACCCAGGGCACCGATAAAAACACTTTGTTTCTTGTTACTGATCAAATAGCTTTTAGCCAATCCTTCTTCGGGGTCGTATAGTGGATAATGCGAAAATGAATTGACATCAAAATCGGCATCCAATTCCGCATTTATCCTCGTAAGCAGATTCAGGTTAAAGTCCCTGGTTATGCCTTGTGCATCATTATACGCTTCGGCAATGATTTTGGGATTTTTCTTTAAATCAAATCCCACCATCAATAAATCTTTCGGTTTCATCAACACGGATAAATTATATAAGAAGCGGTTTCCGGCATCACGGTCGAAATTACCGATGGTAGAACCCATAAACAGAATAAATTTCTGTTTGTCGTTACCCTGAAAATGTTCCGATTGCAGGGCTTCAAAATAATCTCCTTCGATAGGTACGATTTTTAATTCCAAGCCCAATTCATATTTCAATCCCTTCTCCAATACACGCAGTACATTTTTGGAAATATCGATGGGATAATAGGTAAAATCAATCCCCAAATCCATCATTTCCCTTAACAACAACTTTGTTTTCAAACCATCTCCCGCGCCCAGTTCAATCAACTGCACCGGTTCCTTAAAGTCCGCACGGCGAATAATTTCCGGGGATTGATATTTTAATATTTCAAACTCGGATGCGGTCACATAATACTCGGGCAGGTGCATAATTTTTTGGAATAACGCATCGCCTTTGGCATCGTAAAAATATTTGGATGGTATGGATTTTAATGGTGCAGACAAACCTTTTTCAACATCTTCCGCAAACTGACTGACTACTGTTGTCGAATTTCGCATAATATCTTCTTTATGATATCATGAAAATCCAATTTGCATACCAAGCCCCGTCAAAAAAATTAAAGCACTATAAACGATAGGCTTAAAGCAAAAACCAACCTTCAACAAATGGGGTAACGTATTCGGAAGATGTAGAAGTTGGGGATTAATTCTTCAAACGTGAAAACGCAAGGCATCACGCGCCTTCCCTATTTATTTTGTCATCAATACATCCGCAAAATATTGCTTCTGGTCTTGGTAGGTGTGCTTTACTTTCAACCCGGCCGCATGTGCCTGCCGTTCAATTTCCGGTTGGTCGTACTTGCGTGATATTTCGGTAAAAATCACTTCGCCCGAGTTAAAATGGAACCGTTTTTCCAAAGCGCCTATGTATACGGATTGCTGTTTTTTGCTTACCAAATAACTTTTGGCGGCCCCAAACTCGGGGTCATATATGGGATAATGCACAAACTGCCCGATATCAAAATTGGCATCCAATTCACGGTTGATACGTAACAACAAGTTCATGTTAAATGCCCGTGTAATACCTTGTGCATCATTATATGCATCGGCGATTACCTGCGGATTTTTCTTGAGGTCGAAACCAACCATCAATAAATCCTGCGACGTCATTACATGGGATAGCTTATGTATAAATTTTGATCCGTCGTCATCACTGAAATTACCGATGGTGGAACCTAGGAATAAAATAAATTTCTGTTGCCGGGTCGAAAAATGTTCCGAAGACAAAGCCTCGAAATATTCACCCGCAACAGGAATCACCTTGAGCCCTTCCCCCAATTCGGTTTTCATGTTGCGTTCCAGATCTTCCAACACATGGCTGGAGATATCAATCGGATAATACGTAAAATCAATCCCCGATTTCATCAGTTCCTTCAGTAGTATTTTAGTTTTGGTGCCGTCCCCAGCACCCAGCTCAATTAGCTGTACGCCTTGCTGTAAATGGGCATCCCGTATGATATCGGTGGATTGTTGTTGGAATATTTCCAGCTCCGAAGGGGTGAGGTAATATTCCGGTAAACGCATGATTTTTTGGAAAAGTACATCGCCCGCATCATCATAAAAATACTTAGACGAAATATACTTGACCGGCGCAGAAAATCCTTGGTCTACGTCCTGTGCAAATGTGCTTAAGTTGGTATTGTGCTCGCTCATGAATTCAATCAATGTACAAATTTAATGGCCAACGATGCCCATTTCAAATTTACATACCTGTTTTAATGTTTCCTCGTCGTTAATCATGCTGCTTTGGGTTTTGATGTATCCCGACTTCAAATCGTAAACCCAGCCGTGTAAGTTGGGGGCCTGTCTTTTGGCCCAAGCATTCTGTATGGTATTCGTTTTTCCAAGATTATATACTTGTTCTATCACGCTCAATTCCACCAAGCGGTCAAAACGATCATCCTCATTCAATACGGATAATTGCTTCCAATAATAATTCTGGGTGTCCTTAATGGTACGCAACCAATTATCGATCAAACCGAATTGATGGTTTCCCATAGATGCCTTTACGCCACCACAACCGTAATGGCCGCAGACAATCACATGCTCCACTTCCAACACTTCCACGGCATACTGTAATACGCTCAGCATGTTCATGTCCGTCATCACCACCAAATTGGCGATGTTGCGGTGGACGAATATCTCGCCCGGGTCGGTTTTCGTGATTTCATTGGGCGGTACACGGCTGTCCGAACAACCGATCCACAATATTTTGGGCTGTTGCCCTTGGGCACTTTTGATGAAAAATTCCGGGTCCACGCCTAATTTTTCGGTCACGAATTCGGCATTATTATCTAATAATCGTTGGATATCTTGAACCATTTTTGTTATATTTTTTAATCAGGTGTAGGGGTAGGTCGCGACCTACCCCTACACAATGTTTTTTAAAACACCTTCGAATAAATTTCTTTGGGAATGTCTTTTTTACACTCGTTGATTTCAAACAATTCAAACACGTTTTTGCTGATGGTATTGGCAATATCACCTGTCGGTAAATCATTACAGTCCAACCCAAACGGATCTTCTATTTCTTCTGCCATCAGCTCGATGCCGATGAATGCAAAAAACACAAACGCCACCAATAAGATAGACCAATACCCAAACACGGGAATAAGCGCAAAAGGTAAACCTACCGCATAAAAGGTGATGAACAACTTGAGATAAACGTTATACGAAAAAGGAATAGGCGTTTTTTTGATACGTTCGCAAGCCCCGGAAATATTCAACAATTCCTGCGAATGGGATTTGATGTTTATGTGATCCGCCATGCTGATGTGGCCGGCGTTGTATACATCTTGTATCCGTTGTACGATTTCGTAGGCGATATAGTTGGGAATATGTGCCTTGCCGTTATATTTTTCTTTCTCTTGGGCAGAGAGCATCATCAACTCATCCACGTGGGTTCCTTTTCGTAAATGCTCCTTCAACGCAATGGCAAAGTTGGAAATGCGGTTGGCCAAATATGACCGGCTATCCGTATCGTTATCCGGCAATGCGCTGTGTAGGTAAATTGCCAAATTACGGCTGTTGTTTACCAAGCTGCCCCACAGTTTTCGCCCTTCCCACCAACGGTCGTAGGCCGAGTTGGTACGGAAAGACAGCAGGATACTCAACACCACGCCCAACAACGAAAAAATGGTGATGTCGAGTTTACTGCTTTCGCGGCCCCATGCAAACACTTCCATGTAAAACACACAGATGATGGCCGTGGCGGCGGCAATCAGTAAAGTACTTCGCAATACCTTCTGCATGGTCCAGCTTTTATAGAGATGTCCTACATCCCGCAGCCAGTTCTTATTGGATTCGTATATAATCATGTGTTATGTAATACAGATGGGTAAAGATATTGTTTTAGATGTAAGAGGCAAGAACCGGGATGGAAGACGGCGGTTTGACAGAACTAAGCTTATATGAAACTTATATGCCTTATATGGTTTATATCTTTGCAAACTGCGTGGCTCTCATGTCCTGTTGATTATCTCACCAAGCGAATACCTGAAAATTGCCATTGCAGATTGGCACTGAAAAAATTTCGGTACGTAATCCTCGAATGCCCTTCGGGCGTAGCCAACGATTTTCCCCGAAGCACCATCTGGTTTACCATAAATTTTCCGTTGTATTCCCCCACCGCGCCTTCTGCCACACGAAAACCCGGATAAGGCAAATACGCGCTGCCCGTCCATTCCCATACGCAAGTATTGAATTGGCCCGGGTAAATCCGGGCAGCCGTTTCCCATTCAAACTCCGTGGGTAAACGCATGCCTTTCCAACGCGCAAAGGCTTCGGCTTCGTAATAACTCACATGCATCAAAGGCAATTGAGGATCCAATGGTTTTAAGCCATCCAAATGAAAGAAAGAATACGCACCATCTTCCGCAAACCAATACATGGGATGTGTTATATTTTCAGTCTTCACCCAATCCCAGCCTTCGCTGAGCCAATATAACGGATTGCTATAACCACCCGCTTGTATGAACTCCAGATACTCTCCGTTAGAAACCGGCCGGTTCATGATTTCCACAGGTTGGATATATTGCTTGTGGGGGTTTAATTCATTATCAAAACAAAAACTCTCCCCTTTGTAACCGATTTCATAAACGCCTTCTTCTACAGACAACCACTCTATCTCTATCGGTAATTTGAACCGTTCCAATGTTTTTTCGGCATCCCAAACCGGCAATAACGGATTTTGGGCAAAGATGTATTTGGTATCTGTTATAATTAATTCCTGGTGTTGTTGTTCATGCTGTAAGCCGAGTTCCAATAACTTCAACAATTCATCGTCTGAACGATGTTCCAGTAAAGCCACAATAGCATCGTCCACATATTGGCGGTATGTATAAATGCCCGACACGGGCGGGCGGAACAACATACCACGGCGGTTACGGTTTACGCGCTGGCCGATGGATTCGTAATAGCTGTTGAAGATGAAATTATAATCCTCGTTGAATACTTTGTAATCTGTAGCAAACGCTTTGAGGATAAATGTCTCAAAAAACCAGGTCGTGTGCCCCAAATGCCACTTCACGGGACTGCCGAATACTTCCGCCTGCACCACCATATCTTCGGGTAGCAGCCTCTCGCAGCGTTTTAGCGTTTCATTTCGGACTTGTATGTATCGTGTTTTCAAAGTTCTATAATTTTTCCCGCAGATTACGCAGATTATTTACGCAGATGACGCAGATTTTCAAAGCAAACTCTATGCCTCTTCTTGTGGGATTTGCCTCTTTTGACAAAAGCCCACTACCGCAGACCCGCATCGGATTATTCCAAATTGGCAGAAAGCATCAACCCCAAAGTAGCTCTTAGGCGCGGTTCCGCAAACCCAATATGTCTTGATTCTTGGTTCTTAAAACTCCGTAAACAACTCATGCGCATAGCACCACAACCAACGCTCACCCGGTTCGGACGAAATAATGACCGGATGGCCCGTTTCCTTAAAGTGTTTGGTCATGTGTTTTTGTGGCGATGTATCGCAACACAGCGTCATACCGCAGGTTTGGCAGGTCCGTAGGTGCACCCATCTCGTCCCGTTTTCTTCACAGGTTTCACATACATATCGTTCGGCCAGCTTTAAATCGCTTATCGCCGGCATATCTACACATTTACTCATTTTCTGTTATCAGTATATTTTTATCGTTTTGCTCCTTACGTTCCAAAAAGAAACGCCACGTTTGTCTTTATATCCCGTCTTATTCTAATATCTAATATCTAACGTCTCCCACCTACACTTCAGCTAAATATTTATGCACAAAACTAATAGCCATGGAACCTTCGCCTACGGCTGATGCCACGCGGTTCATCGCGCCTGAACGGACGTCTCCCGCGGCAAAAATTCCAGGTGAGGATGTTTCCAACAGGTACGGGTCGCGGTCCAGTTTCCATACTTTGGAGAATGTATCGTATTGCTTTAAATCGCGGCCCGTTTCAATGAATTCTTTTTTGTCTTTGATGACGTTGGAACAAATCCATTCCGTAAAAGGTTTGGCACCGATAAAAATATACAACGCATCCGCAGACACCGTTTTGGATTCTTGGGTTGTTATATTTTCGATCGTCAATTGCTCCAGCCTACCGTCGCCTATGGCTTCCGTAATTTCTGTTTTTCCCCAGATGTGGATGTTCTCACGCCCGGCGATTTGGTCTATCAAATAAGATGACATCGTGGAGGTCAAATCTTCCTTGCGAATCAATATGTACACATTCTTGGCAAATTTGGACAAGTACATGGCGGCCTGTCCCGCAGAATTTCCGCCGCCTACCACAAATACTTCCTTGTTGCGGCAAGCCGTGGCTTCTGTCATGGCAGCGCCGTAATACACGCCGGCTCCCGTAAAATCGGGGATGCCCTTGGTTTCTAATTTGCGGTAATCCACCCCCGTGGTAATGACGACTGAACGAGCGATGATCTCCGCCCCGTCATCCATCACGATGATTTTATAGTTGTCGCGCAGCCTGATTTCTTTCACCATGCCTGGCGACAACAATTCCGTACCGAAACGTGTGGCTTGTGTAATGGCACGGCGCGTTAAATCCGCACCGCTCAAACCGCTCGGGAATCCCAAATAATTTTCGATGCGGGAACTGGTTCCGGCCTGTCCGCCCGGGGCGCGTCTTTCTATCAACAGCGTTTTCAAACCTTCCGAAGCACCATATACCGAAGCCGCCAACCCCGCAGGACCGGCACCTATAATGGCTACATCGTACGTTTCATTTTTTACTTGTGCATTCAACCCTACCCGCTCCGCCGTTTGGCGAACCGTCGGTTTTTTAAGGATGGTACCGTCCTCAAAAATCAGTACGGGCAATTCCTTCAAATCAATGTTGTTTACCTTCAGCAGTTGTTTGGCATCTTCAGAGGTTTCCACATCCAGCCATAAATAGGGCTTTAGATTCCCGGCCAGAAAATCTTTTATTTCGTGCGAAGCCGGCGAAAACTGGTAACCGATCAACTTGATGCCGTGGAAATCCGGACGATATCCGCTTTGCCAGTCTTCCAACAAATCGTTCAACATAGGAAATAGTTTTTCTTCCGGCGGATCCCAAGGTTTGGTGAGATAATAATCGAGCTGTACGTTATTGATTCCGCGGATGGCCGCGTCCGTATCCGAATAGGCCGTGAGCAATACGCGTTTGGCATCCGGAAAAAACGTCATGGCTTTTTCCAAAAATTCTACGCCTTCCATTTCGGGCATGCGTTGGTCGGAGACAAACAGCGCCACGTGTTCCCCTTTATTTTTGAGTTCTAGCAAAGCCTCCAATGCTTCCTTGACGGATGTGGTGCTCATTACGCGGTATTCGTCCCGGTATTTGCTCTTTAAATCGCGGCTGATGGCCCGTAAAACCTGTGGGTCATCGTCTATTGAAAATATAATCGGTAGGCTCATGTGTATATGTAAGAAAGTTTAGTCTTTTTAATTGTTCAAGGTTTAGAGGTTTGAGTGTTCAAGGTTTTCTATTGTTTCGATTTCAAAAATCCATCAAATATATTTACAATCCGCCCTACTGCCGACTGCTGCTGCCTACTAAAAACTCAGCTACAACCCATTGATCGGGAAACAAACCTCAAATTCTGTCCTTCCGGGAACCGAGCGCGCCTTGATGCTGCCGTTGTGCTGTTTTACGATGCGCATCACCACATCCAAGCCTAAGCCGGTGCCTTTTCCGATTTCTTTCGTGGTGAAGAATGGATCGAAGATTTTATCTTTCACGTCCTCGGGAATGCCTGGGCCGTTGTCGATGATCGTCACTTTCACGAATTCCTTATCGCGTTCGGTCTTGATTTCCAGCTTACGGTTTTCCGTCGTTTCCATCGCGTCGAGGGCGTTGTCTATGAGGTTTGTCCACACTTGGTTCAGCTCCCCGATAAAGGCATTGACTTGCGGCAAAGTCTCGTCAAAATTTTCGATGATTTCCACGCTGTTCTTTTTGATCTTGTGGTTCAGCATCGTCAGCGTATTTCGGATGCCGTTGCGGATATCGGAGAATTGTTTGTCTTGCGCACGGTCCATGTGGGTGAAGTTTTTTACCGAACCCACCAAATCCGAAATGCGTTGCGAGGCATCCTGAATGTCCGTCACCATTTTTTCGGTCACCAGGTTGTTGTTGATCCAGTTCAGCACGGGCGACAAACTGGCTCCCTTGATTTTCTCGCCAAAGTATTCCAGGTCATCCAACGTAAAATTAAACTCCACGAAGTGTTCGGCAATCTCCATCGAATTTTCTACGTCATGGTCATCCAGCCAATCCGTCAGTTCGTCTTCCTTGTCTGCACGCTGCATGAGCGACAGGGTACAACGTCCCGTTTGCGCCATTACCCCAAACATACGTTCGATCACGTCGTCCACCTGTTCGGAGGTCATGTTGACGTGGATGACCTTCTTGAAGGTATCGGGCTGCATCAACAAATGTTTTTTGAGCAAAGTGGAACTACGCACGATAGCCGCGGCGGGATTGTTCAATTCATGCGCCAAGCCGGCGGATAATTTTCCGAGTGCCATCATTTTTTCGTTCTGCTGTTGCAAGGCCATGCCTTCACGTACACGGTCCGTCATCACATGCACCAAGGCCTGCGTGAGTTCAAAATGGGTATGGATGAGTTCGTTGGTCAATTCTACCGGAAAGGTCATGATTTGGGAATCTTCTTTGGCCTGGCCCGATGCGCCCGCGGCTTTTCCGCGAGAAAAAGGCAGATGCCCGGTGATGTTTTTATCGCCGTATTCCAACACATCCACCCGGCGCCCGTTCTGTAAATAAAACACCTTGAATTTACCGCTCACCACGACATGCGTCCCGATGACGGGCGCATCTTCCTCAAACAAAAATTCCCCTTCGGGAATGATATAGTGACGGCTTTTGTCTATCCACCACTGCAACTGGTCCTCGGGCACGTTTTTTAGGGCGTCTATCTGTTTCAGCCATTCGGGCGTAACTGTAATCATGGGACATTTGTTTCAATAAATATACCGTTTGTTTTGGAGTGACGAAGTGGCAGGGGAATAAATGGAAAGTGGAAGGTTGAGAATGGAAAATGGTTGGGTTGCATTAAAGTACTACGCTCCAAGGGATTTGTCGAAGCGGAGCGTAGCACGTTAGTAATCCCGCGGAGATGAGTGCTAGGATTTGCAATCCGTGTATCAGTTCCGTTCGCAAGAGTTATTGACCTAGCGGGTATTTTATTATCCTTCACTCCATGCGATGTATCGTATATGATTCATCGTCGCTTGCGGAAAGCTAAGTGTAAAACCCAGTTTCATTCTACATAATTCGTAGACATCTGTAGTTCACTTTTTGACATAATTCATTTAATTATAGACATTAATTATTCAATAGTAGACGTCAGTTAAAAATAAAGCGACATGAATATATTTCTTTTTTACATCAGAAATTTACTATTAAACACCTATTATTTACTTCCTGACATTTAAATATTATTTACGGACATGTATTATTTAATCTTTGACATTATATATTCATAGTTAGACATACATCGCTTAATCTTGGACATTGCGTGTTCACTTTTCTGAATGACTTATACAATGGATTGGGTTGGTGGTGTACCGGGCGGTTTATCTTTTTTTGAAGTAGATGTTGACGATGGTTTTGTATTGTGGGGAATTGAAACCGTATAAGGCCTTGATGTAAGACTTGGTGGCGCGGGCTACTTCGGTGAGGCCTGTGGTGGTGGCGTACAGTGTATTATTCCTTTGGATGATGGAGCTGTCGTGGTTGGCTTGGTGGGTCATGTATTCGTGGATTGCATTTTCGAGTATGCTGAGTTTGTCGTTGAGTCCGGTGGTTTTGAATTCGGGTTCGTTGGGGTTGTAGGTGGGTTCCATGGAGGTGATGGCTACCAAGTCGGCAAAATGGGTGTATAGGAGGTCGTAGCTGAGTTGGGAGACCGACCTCTCGGCTCCGCTCGAGGTGACGGCTTCGCTTGAGGTGACGGCTTCATTTGAAGTGGCATTGGCTTCACCCGGTGCGATGGGCTGTTCCAAGTTTTCGTTTGGTTCGCTTTTTTGTTTTGTGACGGCTCGTTTGCCGCGGATTTTTCGGAGAACCGTTTTAGCGTCTTTTAGGGTTTGTTCGGTGGCTCCCGAGGCGGTGAGGATGGCCACGACGCGGGTGGAAAATGTTTTGAGGTCCTGGAAGGCGATTTCGCGGGCGTTGATGGCGTTGTCGTACGCTACCCTTTTGGCGCGGTGGCTTTGCATGACGGTTTCGGCTTCGGTGTATTTTGCCTGTAATGCCGGTAGTTTGATGCGGGGATTGCTCGGGTTATAGTGTGTGCCGAGTGCGGTGCAATGCTCTATCAATAGCCGGAAGTTTGCCACGTTGTTGGCATGGCCGTATTCGGTGGTGGTTGCCATGGGGATGGGTTTGGTTTATTATATGCGAAAATCAGGAATTATTTTTTTGTGGGCAAATGGGATATGGTTTTGAGATGATAATCTATGGGGTAACAGCATTCTATTTTTTGGGTTATCTTTGGAGAAATATCAAAAAAACGTTTACTTTAATTAATCATAATTAACATGACAGAACACTTTTGGGATCCATTACAAGAAAAACTTGAAGACGCGGGAATATTAGCAGCTGCAAAAAAAAGACAAATAAAAAATATTTTAAAATCTTATGTAAGTTCATATGATCCATTCTCTGAATTAATCCAAAATGCAATGGATGCAGTAGACATTCGATTTACGAGATTGAATGAAGCTAATTATGAAAAAAAGATTAGTATTAAAATTGATTTAAGCAAGAATACTCTTAGTGTTACCGATAACGGTATTGGATTTAATGCAGCCGAATTTAAATCCTTTTTAGCACCAAATATTTCATTTAAGGATGGAAGTAAAACAAGAGGCCATAAAGGTGTTGGCTCAACATATATTGCATTTGGATTCAATTATTTGCAACTAGGTACTAAAAGCCCTAGTTACGAATTCACTGCTGAAATGATTGACGGGAGAAAATGGGTAGATGACAATGAAGGAATTGTTACTAAACCCACTGTTAAAGAATCTCAAATAGAGCATGATGCGTTTAATAAAATAGATAGAGGTGCTACCTTCACAATACGTTTTGGAGGTGACAACACGCGACCTAAACATCTACAATATTTTGGAGCTGACAATGCTGAACAATGGTTGCATATTTTACTTATAAAAACTCCTCTTGGAAATATCGATTTTTTTGATGAAAATCCATCAAAAACGTACGTAAACATCGAAGTCATTGACTCTGTCGGAACCAAGACTGAAATTAATAATAAAATTGCAAGTTATATATACCCACACACAAAAATTAATGCGTCGGCTAATTTAAAAGAGGTTATTGACTCTCAAGAAAAACTTGTCAAAGAAGGAAAACCCATAACAATGTTACCTTCAAAATTTAACAGGCTTAATGGATTTTATGAATTCCTAACCCAAGAAGAACTAAAATCATTACCATCACATAGATTAAATGATGAGCACAAACTATTAATTGACACCTATAAAATATCTGCTTACGGCTACTTTTGTTATTCTACTGAAATATGGGATGAATTAAATGATAAAGTTGTCAAACTTAGAAGAGGCACAAGAATATTAAAAGGTGGATTACAACTTGCAAATAACTTTATGACGCAAGGGGATTTGATTGCAATTCCATTAACATCAAACATTGGTTATCAGAATCAAACCCATGTTTTAGTTCTTTTTAGTAACGCCGATCCTGATTTAGGAAGAAAAGGATTTCAACCCGAATTAAAAGAACTTGGAGAAATCATATCTGTCGGATTGGTAAATAAATTTAAGAAATGGAGGCATCTATTAAAAATAGATACGGGTGCGAGGCCTAACATTGCGAGTAGCGACGATGTATTTAATTGGATAACTCAACAAACTCAATATGAATCAGCGCATCCTTTAATCATAAATAATAAAAATTTCTTTGCTCCTGTTAATGAAATATCAATTACATCAATTCCTCAATCCGAACAAGATGTAATTGTTCTATTTAACCAACTATTAGCTGGTGGTGTAATTAGAGGGATTAAATTGTTAGCAACGGATCAAAAAAAACAATATGATGGTGTTTTCAAATATTATATAAAAGAACCAATCAGTAATCATGTTTATCACCAAACAGAAAACCCTTTAGGTGTCAGTGACTTAGAAAACAGAAAAGATTATAGCTCTAGACCTTGGATTTTAGAATACAAATATAACGTAGATGCATTGCTAAGAGAATTTGATAACGATGAAAAGAAAGAGAATGAAATTAATTTGGTTATTGCATGGGAAATAGGAGACTTATGGAAAAAAACGCACCAGGTCATATCATTACTTGATATTGAAAACCTGCATCATAGAGAGTTTCATGGCCTCACCCATATTTTCCACTCAGGAAGTAATAAGTTCTATTTAATTATTCTGTCCGAATTAATTGAATATCTAAATGATTTCGACCAAACGCAATTATTACAAAAAATTAAATATAATATTAATGAATAACTTTTTTACGGTTGATTTGACGGCATTTGTTGGCCCCGACTGCTTTTGACATGTCGATAAGCCTGATTGTTACGAAGGTTGAACGGAGTACCGAACAACGTCCATTCGGAGAAAGTAGGCTTCGTTAACTCCCCGAAAACCGAGGGGCGAGTTGATTTACTCCGTTAACTCTGCCAAAACAGGTTCCTTTATCAGAAAAATAAAATCTTACCTTTGAACAAAATCTAAATTCTTTACAGAGATGAATACGGATATCTTGAAACTCTATAAGCAACTGGACGACATGGAGCAATCCAAGGAAATTAAACAGTTGAAAAATCAGATAAAAGAAACACTTTACCAAAACCTGAGGATGCACTTTCTGGAGCTAACCAGTATCGGAAGGGTGATTGGCTATGATGAATTACAAGAAGAACTGAAAAAGGCGATTGACCTGATTGAGTTACAAAAGAAATAAGTTCTTATAAAATGGTATCAACAGCCTAAACGAACTGTTGACCTTTTCAATACTACCTAATTATGAAAACTGCCATGTTTATTGCATGGCGGTTTTGTTTTACAAAATCGTCAACCCTAACGTGCGTCCAAGTCTTTAACTCAGCGGTATTTGTTGTTGCGTTCCGATCAGCCTTTCCTATTCCATATTGAATGGTATGGACAGCAGACTTCAGATATCCCAATAATTCATCTACGAGCCATGTCATCAGCAACAATCGCTTAAGAATGGCATCAAAATGCAATCTATTTTTGTTAATTAGTGCCATATTTTATTGGGATAACTCCATGAAGAAGGCCATCACCCTTTGTACATTTCTCTTGTTTTATATCTGTGCCCGGTCACAATGCGCCTTTCATGATATCATTCCTGTAATGCACGGCATTTCGGAGGCGGAGGCCATCGCTGACCTCTCTACATCACAAAGAGTATCTACCAGTGAAATACGCAGTGCGGACGACGGTTGGAAAAAGTATGATTATCTGAGGGATTCCGTGTACAAATCGTCGTTGTCGTTTATAATTCCCAACAACAATTGCATAAAAAGCAACCAAAACGAATTATACCTGCAATTTGTGGATGATAAGTTATACAATATAACACTCACGCTTCACTATTCTTCCGCCCAACTGCCACAATGCATACAGAATTATACGGTTTTGGCGAACCTGTGTAAGGAGCATTTTGTGAGTTACCAGAACTTAGTTATGTTGGATTTTTGGACGAACAAAAAGGATGGGGAAGGTTACGAATTTTATCCCACACCCATGGAGCAGAAGGATATGGTAAAACCCCATATGCTCAAGATGAACTATGGTACGCAATATAAAAAGGTACCGTACGGTGAAACTTTACCGGATGGCCCTACCGAAAAACTGGGATATAAAATTTATCTGGAACATATAAACCTCAAGGATACAAGGTTAAGGCAACAATGACTTTCGATAAACACTCGTACCTCGTACGCCGAAGTCTTTGACTCGGCGGTCTTTGTTGTTCCGGACTCTGTCCGGCATTCGACAAGCTCTGGTCATTACTAAAACCGGACAGAGTCCGGAACAACACCGATTTGGAGAGTGCGCTTCGCTAACTCTTCCAAAAACATCCATGATATTATATTTGTATATAACCAAACCTATATGCGCTATAACTCTTTTGCGAATCCTAACGGTTATTATTTTGTGACGTTTGCTACCGTTGGTTGGGTAGATGTATTTACACGCAAAAGGTATGTTGAAATTTTATTGGATAGCCTTAAGTTCTGCCAAACCAATAAAGGTTTGAGAATACATGCCTGGTGCATAATGAGCAACCATGTGCATCTAGTTATTTCTGCAGGCTTTACTTCGTTGAGTGATGTAATGAGGGATATGAAGAAATTTACTGCACGCCAAATATTACAAAGTATAACGGAAGACATAGAAAGTAGACGTGAATGGATGTTGTATATTTTTCGATATGTAGGCGAAAAGAATGCCAACAATGAGATTTATCAATTCTGGCAACAGGACAATAAACCCATTGAATTATATTCTGCTAAATTCATCGACCAAAAGATAAATTATGTGCATGAAAACCCGGTAAATGCAGGCATTGTTGAAAATGCCCAAGATTATTGTTGGTCTAGCGCCAAGGATTATTGTGGTGGAAAAGGTTTACTGGACATAGAGTTAATCTAGATACTCAATGTACTCAGTATCTCAGTACCCTCGTACGCCGAAGTCTTTGACTCGGCGGTCTTTGTTGTCCGGACTCTGTCCGGCATTCGACAAGCTTGACCATTACGAAAACCGGACAGAGTTCAAAAACAACACCGATCTGGAGAGTACGCTTCGCTCACTCTTCCAAAAACATAGAAATGAAACAATAATAGAATGAACATAAAAAAATATCTCCTCAACTGTTTCCTGCTCACGCTGCCCATCATGGCCTGGAATATGCTTTTGACCAACCGATTGCCGGAAGCATTTCAGCCGGACATATTCTGGAAAGATATTCCGGCTTTTTTGGCATGGGGAGAAAACATTTCGCGGGCATTGGTTTTTATGTTTACGTTGCTGATGCCACTGCGTATTGTGACACCAAGACAGAAGGGAGGCCTGTTCCTCTATATAGCCGGAACGTTAATCTATTTCGCGTCTTGGCTTGTCTTGATTTACCTACCAGATAGTGCGTGGAGTAACAGCATATTCGGTTTTATGGCCCCGGCCTATACACCTTTGTTTTGGCTGTTGGGCATCGGACTCATCGGGGATTCATTCTATTTCAATTGGCCGTATAGGCGTTGGTATTTTATGTTGATTTCCATGGTCTTTCTGGCGTTCCATAATTACCATACGATGTTGGTTTATTTTAGGTTGCACCAATAGGGCTTATTCCTAATTGTATGTCTTCCATCCGTATTTATTTTCTTTCGTACGCCGAAGTCTTTGACTCGGCGGTATTTGTTGCTCCGGACTCCTTCCGGCCTTTGTAAAGATAAGCTTATCTACATGCCAGACGGATTCCGGAACAACACCGATTTGGAGAGTACGCTTCACTAACTCTTCCAAAAACATAGGAAAGACGCATTGATAGTGATGTTCGTCTTTTAAATCGTTGCCATCCGTATTTATTTCAACTAATAATCAACACCTTAACCACGCCGAAAGCTAAAACAGCTAAAGGTAACACCAAAAATATGCATATCATGAAGGCATTGTTTAATCTTGTAGAGAATTAAATTCTCGTGGAGAAGCGATTATATACCGATTGAAAAATATATCATGATGACAAAAGTTTGTGTAAACTGTAAACATACGGTAGAGGAAAAATTTTGCCCCAACTGCGGACAACCCACCAACCTGAAACGGATAGACAAGCATTATATCATCCACGAAATACAGCATTTGCTGCATTTTGAAAAGGGCTTTTTATATACAGTAAAGGAATTGTTCATCAGGCCGGGTTTTGTTATTAAATCCTACATCAACGAGAACCGAACCAAGCTCATCAAGCCTATCCCCTTTTTAATTTTCACTTCGTTGATATATACGTTGGTCAACAATTACTTCCATGTAGAAGAAGGGATCGTGAATTTTAACGGTGCGGAAACACATGCCAACGGCAGTAACGTAAAGGCTATTTTTGGGTGGGTGCAGAGCCACTACGGATATGCCAATATTATGATGGGTGGGTTAATTGCCCTCCTATTGAAGTTGTTTTTCAGAAAATCCAATAATAACATCTTTGAGGTGACGATCCTCCTGTGTTTTGTGATGGGGGAAGGCATGCTGCTGCTAGCCCTTTTTTCTGCCATAGCCGGCATTACGAAGATGAACGCCATTTTCGCCTTGGCGGGCGTGCTGGCTTTTATTTATACCACGTTGGCCATCGGCCAATTTTATGAGCCCAAAAAGGCGATGAGCTATGTAAAGGCTTTTTTTGCCTATATAATCGGGACAACGTTGTTTTATCTCATCCTCATCCTCATCGGGTTGTTGAAGGATTATTTAAGTAAATAAGAAAACCATATCACGTAAAATGATATACCCACATTAAAGATAAATACGATGATAAAATATTTGGCCATCCTCCTGCTCCTTCCCTCCATCGCTTACGGGCAAACCAGTAACGGCGGAGTTGATAACACATGGAAAACGTATGAACAGAACGAATATTCCGTGCAATACCCATCCGATTGGGAATTGGATGTGAGTGGGCAGATGCAATCCATTTTTATCCTGTTCTCTCCGTTGGAATCAGAGGAAGACCGTTTTAGGGAAAACGTCAACCTGATTACCCAGGACCTGACGGGCCAATCTATCGACCTGGACCGTTACACAGAAATCTCTGAAGAACAGGTAAGGACATTATTGCCCAATTCCTCCATCGTGGAAAGCAGGCGGGTAAAAAAAGGCGCCCATGAGTTCCACAAACTGGTTTATACCAGGGAACAAGGCGAAATGGAACTGGTCTTCGAACAATATTATGGCATATGGAAGGATAAGGCCTACGTACTTACCCTTACCACCACCAAAACCAGCACCGGGCAGTCCAAGGAAACGGGCGAAAAAATATTGGATTCCTTCCTGTTGAAAAAGTAACTTGAGGATTAAAACGCCGTGAATATCTGCCCCGTTTCATAACGCTTATTGCAGTCAAATGTGTTGGTGAATATATAACCGCATTCCTGCGGTTAACCTTAGCTGCCGCGATAAACACCGATGGTTATCCTGTTACCGCCGTCATGGCATCCTCAACAATTATCCGGATATCGACCGAGCTCGGTGCTTTGCTGAAAATATCTATTTTTTTCGGCAGATTTTTCTCTCTTCGACGAAACTTATTAATTACATGTTGTTTAGGGTATAAGAGAAGTGCTTCATGCCCCAAATTTCTCAAAAATGATGTAGCAAAAACTGACGACGTTTATTAAAAATTCTATCACGCTCGTTAAAAACCCACTTACATTAATCAATTTAACCAAAATGGTTAAAAATAAGTTTAGTATGCAAAACACTGATAAATGATAACTTAGATGATATATCTTTTGAAATAAAAATATATAGTATATTTGCATTTAACTAAACGGCCCTTTCATCCTATCCTCCTCACCGCAAGGTTGTATTCCCTTGGACAGCTGGCAACATCCCCCTTAACCAGAATTGGGTAATCAATAAAATAAGTATATGAAAAGACTTATGCAACTTGTATGTATGCTATGCATATCGACGCTCTGCTCGTATGGCCAGGTAAAAATCGGGGACAATCCGGGAACGATCAATCCCAACTCTTTATTGGAGCTGGAAACGACAAATAAAGGGCTTTTGGCCCCGCGGATCACGCTTACTTCGCTGGCCTTGCCCAACCCGCTGGTGGCTCCGGTACCTACGGGTATGCTTATCTACAACACGGGCGGCTCCATCACCAATGGCTTTTATTACTGGACCGGCAGTGCCTGGGCACTCATCAATTCATCCATGAACAGTCGTAATAATTTTGTGCTGGTAAAATCCGTCAGTGATTTTCCGGCACCCGTGTCCGGCGTCATTACATTAGCTGCCGGAGTAACCTACGAAATCAACGGCACCATTACCCTCACCAGCAGCATCAACCTAAACAATGCCTGGATACGCGGCGTAGATGCCGTAAACGACAAGCTGATTTATACACCGGCAAGCGGTGGTTTGTTTACGGGGGCAAACGGCGGAAACATTAAAAGCATAACCCTTTCAGCCCCAAATGCCGGAGGGTCAGTTTTTAACCTGAATGCCGGAGGGGCCAACCGCAACCTGATTATGGAAAACCTATACATATTGGGCTGCAATAATGTGGGAACCATAACGGGATTCGCAGGAACCGTATTTATGCAGACCGTGGCTTATTTTACCAATACAAACGGCATCACTTTTACCAATGATACCAACGTGGTTATCCTAAATACTCTTTGGGATAAAGGAAATTCAAATACCTATGAACGGTTCACGGGCACATTCAGTTCTATCCTGAAAACAGGCGGAGCCATGCAGGTACTTACCGCCAACACCGCTACAGCCATCAGCGTGAGCGGCATTACCGGCATCGGTTCGGGTGAATTAAAAAACGTCATGTTCATTGGAACGGGCACATATGTAGGAGGAAGTTTTTCAAGCCGTTGGGAAGTGGAATCCAATGGGATCATAACAGAAAAAGATGATGTATCCACCGGGAATATTTATGTATCCACACCTGCCGTAACCAATTTTTCGGCGATCAATACGCCCACCAAAGTATTAGGAACGACAACATCCACAAACCTTTTCAGGGTAACTATGCCAACCAACAACCGGCTCACCTACACAGGAAAGAAGGCAAAGCGCTTCCAGGTCATCAGTTCGGCCAGTATCGTTTCGTCGGGTTTAAACAAGTCTTACACGTTTTATGTAGCCAAAAATGGCACTATCCTTCCTGAATCCCGCCAACAACTACAACTTCCACTTACGGTAGATCGGGGATCGATCACCATATCCTGCACCGTTTCCTTGGCCACCAATGATTATGTAGAGTTGTGGGTAGCCAATAATACGGACAATATCTCCATTACCGTAAGCACGATGAACCTGGCCATTAAGTAGAACGAAAACAACACATTATGAGAAATCTTTTTATATTGTTTTACGCATTCCCTTTCACCGCATTTGGCCAATCGGCATTCGTCAATACAGGCAATTTTAGACTTCATGCAGGAACCAATATTACTTACTTTGGAGATTTTACCAATTCGGGGACATTGGTAGATTCTAGCACATCCGTTAATTTCCAAGGGAATACCAACCAAAGCATCCTGGGTTCGTCCGTTACCACTTTCCGCAATCTATCGGTGAACAATGTCTCGGGCATCACCTTGGGCCAACAGGTCAATGTAAGCCGCGTGTTGACCCTAACTGACGGTGCGGTTACGCTGAACTCTCGTATACTATACGTTTTATCAGGAAACCCGGCTGCAATTATACGCACCAATGGTTATCTGGTGAGCGAACAGACCGATAATACAGGACGGCTGAGGTGGAATATCGGGACCACCACCGGAGCCCACGAATATCCGTTTGGCACATCCGCCGGGGCCTACATACCTTTTACGCTGAACCTTACCGCAGGAAATATAGGCAACGTAACGCTGGCCACTTACCCAACGGCCATAGACAATACGCCGTTCCCTTCCACACCCGATGCCGTCACCACCATGGTAGATTCATCGGGAACGGATAACAGCGCCAATACCGTGGACCGTTTTTGGCAGATAGACAAAGACGGGCCTTCGGGCACAGCTACCCTTACCTTTACTGCCACACAGACCGAGGTTGGATCCACCATAAACCTAAGGGCCCGAAGATGGAATACCGGAACACAAACATGGGAAACACCACCTCCCGGGCAAACGTTTACCGATACATCGGCCACGGTATCGGGGATAACCAATTTCTCACCGTGGACAATGGCTGGCGACATATTTTCGCTGCCCATGGAACTGCTCAGCTTTTCGGCCCAACTAAACAATGGCCGGACCGTTGATTTGAGCTGGATAACCTTATCTGAAATAAACAACGATTATTTTACGGTTGAACGTTCACAAAACCTTGTTGATTTTGAAACATTATCAACGCAAGATGGTGCCGGAAACAGCAATAAACAATTGCATTACGAGGACGTAGATCAGTCTCCCTATCCGGGCATTTCATACTACCGACTCAAACAGACCGATTATGACGGAAGTTACTCCTATTCCGCCCCCATATCCATCCAAATCGACGGAAAAAACCAGTTTGAAGCGCAGGTCTATCCAGTCCCTTCCACAGCCGGCAATGTACACCTGTCCTTATTGGGCATACAAGGAACATCAGTATCTGTGCGCATTACGGATAAAGCGGGAAAACATGTGTCATCATTCCATATTCCATCAAACCAAGCCAATACATTGTTATATAAATTACCGGAAATGTCTTTATCTGCCGGTGTATACTTTATGTCTATATCCGCTGGTACGGAAGAACATTTCCTGAAGTTTGTTATATTATAAGCTATGTTTTTTTATCCGTTAATAATTAATTATACATTTATGCATATAAAAGCATTCAATTATGAAAAAAATACTTCTCTTTTTCGCCATCACGATAATTTCTTTCATGTATGGCAACGAAATGTATGGACAGACTTCCGGAAAAGGGGTTTTGATGATTAACGTATACGAATCTGAAGATATAGCATACAATAAAATCATCGTGACCGAAGGCGAAAAAAAGTTGGAAGAAATACCATTACTTCGTTTTTATTTTAAAGACTTAGATGCAAATAAAGTAACCATAAACAACGCCATCAATAAATATGTCAATGAGGGCTATATCATTACCCAATCATTACGGGGCACCGTGCTTATTGGCCGTGGAAATTTTACCAGTTCCATCATGGAAACTACGTATATCCTTCAGAAAAAATAACATGACAGAAAAAAAAATAGATTTTTTTATGGCTATTCTTAGGATACCAAAGAATAAAAAAATGCAAGCTAAGCTTGCATTTTTTTTCTATATCTATAATAACTATTATAATGTGGGATAATCAATATACCCCGTCTCCCCAGAGGTATAAAACGTTTTTACGTCAGGCGCATTTAATTCCGCATGCTTTTCGAAACGTTCCACCAAATCCGGATTGGCGATAAACGGCACACCGAATGCCACTAAATCCGCATCGCCGGTTTCAATGACCTCGTTGCCGGTTTCGCGGGTAAAACCTTTGTTGATGATCAGCGTACCTTTATACAATGGCCTAAAATGCTTGGCTACTTTGGATATGGAAAACGGAATATCATCTACGGGTGTGAATGGTTCGGTGAGATGCAGATAAGCCAAGTCATAATCATTCAATCGGTTTACAATATATTCATGCATGGGAATACTTTCTGCATCCAATACCATACCTTGCGCATTATGTAGCGATGGGTTTAACCTCACGCCGACTCTCCTGATATCTACCACTTCTTGGATGGCATCCAATACTTCAAACAAAAGGCGCGACCTATTTTCGAAAGACCCACCATATTCATCCGTGCGTTGGTTGGATGATTTATTGAAAAATTGGTGAAACAAATAACCGTTGGCCGAATGGATTTCAACACCGTCAAAACCGGCCCTGAAAGCATTTTCTGCGGCCAATTTAAAATCGTTCACGGTACGCTTGATGTCTTCGATGGTCATTTCGCGTGGCGTAACGGTATCTACAAAACCGGCGTTTGAATATGTTTTGGCCTTGGGATTGATGGCCGACGGCGCGAACGGTAATTCCCCATCCAACAGATCCGGATGTGACAGACGGCCTACATGCCAAATTTGTGCAAATATTTTGCCGCCTTTGGCGTGCACGGCATTCGTGGAAAGTTTCCATCCTTCCACCTGCGCTTCGCTGTAAATTCCTGGCACGTTGATGTAACCCACGGCTTCGCGGCTGACATACGTCCCTTCTGTCACGATTAATCCGGCAGATGCCCGCTGCTCGTAATATTTGGCTGTCAATTCGGTGGCTTTATTTTGCTCGTTATCCGAACGGCTGCGCGTCATGGGCGCCATCACCATTCTGTTTTTCAATTCCAAACCATTGAGGTTGTAAGGTTGCAGGAGTGCTTGTTCTTTCATTTTATTTGAAATGATTTATATGTTATAAGTGACTTGCCGCCTACGTCAACAATTTTTCTGCCGGAAGATGGATTTGGCTGCTATCCAAAACGGTAGCGGATAAACTAAAGGTTAGCCATATGATATCATCGTGATGGATCATACATTCCTATCCATAATGATATATTTGACCATTAAATCCAACATATCGTATGAAATACCTATTACCATTTCTTATTTTTTTATTGAGCAACTTTACGACCGTAGCACAAGAGAAAGATTATTCCGAAATCTATTTTATCGGTTATGGGGGACCTAAAAAAATCTTTTTAAACGATCAATTGGTTGCCGCTTCTGGCGATTATGAGATTATAAAGCTGAAGATATACTCCAAGGGAAGAATGCATGTAACGTATCAAATGCCTTACGGAAAAATGGAGGGTATTTTATTGATCAATAAAAACCAGACGTATTATTACATGGGTGGCAACCCCGAAAATATCAATGGAACTATTATCAATAATTATTCTGTAGACCAGTCAACTTTTGACACATTTAAACAGCATATTGAAAAGAGGCGAAATATTACTTATCAAGTAATAGAAATCAAGGAAGACATCACTGTACCCTTCGGAGAACTCACCGCCGATTTTGCTACAGCCAAACAAGGTACATGTTTCCTGATAGATAAAAGTGGCTATCTTTTAACCAACTACCATGTTATCAGTGGGGCCAAAACGGTTCAGGTAAAAGGGATCGGGAATGACTTCTCCACCTTATATGGAGTGGATGTTATAGCTTATGATGTGGATCTTGATTTGGCCCTATTAAAATTCAAAAATCCCAATCTCACTTTTTCAGATATCCCATTCAAACTTTCTGAGACCACCGTACCGCAAGGTACTAAATCATTTGTATTGGGTTATCCACTCACTGAAGCCATGGGTGAAGAAATAAAAGTGACAGAAGGTATTATTAGCGCAAAAAGCGGCTACAAAGGAAGTATTTCACAATACCAATTTTCAGCAGCCGTACAACCGGGTAATAGTGGGAGTCCATTGTTTGATGAGAATGGAAGTATCATTGGGATAATCAACTCAAAATTGAATGGCGCCGAAGGTGCTGGATATGCGATCAAATCACAATACGTAACTACTTTCCTAAAACTGACTGAACGACTGAACACAAATATTAATGCGACCTCTGTGAGCGCTTCATCTTTGATTGAAAAGGTAGCAAAACTGAAGGAATTTATTTTCATCGTCAAAACCGAATAAAAGATACTATTTGTCGGCCGCAATCTGTTTCCGGCATTTCCCCCAATTCGGCATTCCGTCTACATATGTTTCCTAATTTTCCTGAAAAAATAGTATATATACCACATTGGTACACCATTTGCTTAAGCTAAAGAGAATATCTATCTGCTCTAAATGGTGTATTTATGGAAAATTTTGTGGTAAAAAAAGAAATCAAGATAAAAGCGACTCCACCGGCCGTGTGGAGAGCATTGACCTGCCCCACAAGAACCAAAAAGTACTTTTTCAATTGCGAAGTATTTTCCGACTGGAAAGAAGGAAGCTCCATTATGTTCAAAGGAAAATATATGCTATTAAAAAGCATAGAAATGAACGGTGAAATCGTAGAGATCGAGCCCGACCATATATTGAAATATACGCTCAAAAAAAATGAGGGCGAAAAAAATACGTATTCCATCGTAACGGATAAACTCAGTTTCAAAAACGGCATCACCACCATATCCATTACTGACGATGTGGGACAAGGCGAAGGCGCTGAGAAACGTTTTAAAAAATCAGAAAAGGTTTGGGCGAAGGTGCTGAAAGGCCTGAAGAAAGTGGTGGAAGACGAGAAAAAACGTAGGGCATAAAATAGATTATATTGTTTATTTTGACGGCTTAAATCCAATTCATGATAAGCCGTTTGTTAACCCTGCTCTGTCTTCTTCTATCGTATATAAACAGCGCCTCGCAAACGGAAGAGCTGGCAAAAGACCTTTATATCATCGAATGTAAATTTTTACGGCAAGAAACCGACATCCAAATCTATCCAACCTGTATGACCCCGTCCGGAAATACGGTTGACCTGGCAGCATATCTTAACCTGCAACTCCATTATACAACACAATGCGCGGAATTGGGCTATGAAGGAAATTCCTTCTTTGAAATATTACTGAATGGGCAGCATACATTGGATACCATCCCCGTTTTTAGGGAACTCTGTCCGGAGGAAAGTTTCAAAAAACAGGTTGAAACCATCCTTAAAAAAGTATCGGAAATACACCTACCGGATCATTCAAATCGCGTATTGCTTAAGGTAAAAATCTCATTGATTCCGAGACAACTACGCAAAGCTGAAATGCCCATCGTGATCCAACATATCCCAATCAAAGTAAAAGAAAGAAGAAGGGTAAATAAAAAAGCCCGTATCCAAAAGAATACGGGCCGTCAAAAAAATATAACAAATTAAGCCAACACGCCGCGACTGATCACGATACGCTGCACCTCGGATGTTCCTTCGTAAATCTGCGTGATTTTCGCGTCACGCATCAAACGTTCTACGTGGTATTCTTTTACGTAACCGTAACCGCCGTGTATTTGCACAGCTTCCGTCGTAACCCACATGGCTGTTTCGGACGCGAATACTTTAGCCATGGCAGATGATTGTCCGTAATCCAAACCATTGTCCTTTTCCCATGCGGCTTTGTAGATTAACAAGCGTGAAGCTTCGATCCTTGTGCGCATATCAGCCAATTTAAATTGGATGATCTGGTGCTCGCTGATCGGTTTGCCGAATGCCTTGCGTTGTTTGGAATATTCCAGTGCCAGCTCATAAGCGCCTTGTGCTATCCCCAATGCTTGTGAGGCGATACCGATGCGGCCTCCGCTTAGGGTTTTCATCGCGAATTTGAAACCGAAACCGTCTTCTCCGATTCTGTTTTCTTTCGGCACCTTTACATCGTTGAACAACAATGAACAAGTGTCCGACGCACGAATCCCCAATTTATTTTCTTTGGCGCCGGTCGTAAAACCAGGCATGCCTTTTTCAACGATCAATACGTTGATACCGCGGTGTCCTTTGGCACGGTCGGTTTGTGCAATCACTAAATAAATGGAAGCGTTATAACCGTTCGTGATCCAATTTTTGGTGCCATTCAACAAATAATGGTCGCCCATGTCGATGGCTTCCGTTTGTTGTGATGTGGCATCAGAACCCGCTTCGGGCTCACTCAACGCAAATGCACCGATCACTTCACCTTTGGCCAACGGGGTCAAATATTTTTTCTTCTGTTCTTCCGTCCCGAAGGCTTCCAATCCCCAACAAACCAAGGAGTTGTTTACCGATACACACACCGATGCCGAAGAATCTATTTTGGACAATTCCTCCATGGCCAGCACGTAAGAGATGGTATCCAAACCGGCACCGCCATATTCTTCTTTTACCATCATCCCCAAAAAGCCCAGTTCGCCCAGCTTTTTCACCTGTTCCATCGGAAATTGTTGTTTTTCGTCGCGTTCGATTACGCCCGGAAGCAACTCTTCGCGAGCAAAGTCGCGCGCCGCCTTTTGGATCATCAAATGCTCTTCAGATAACTCGATATGCATACGCTGAGATTAAATTTAAGTGTGCAAATGTATCCTTTTCGGCAATAAAAAAGTATCCTTGCATCACTATGCAGGTTTCAAAAACATCAAATCCCGTTCTAGGCATCATGTCGGGCACGTCGTTGGACGGTGTAGACTTGGCACTCTGCCTATTTACCGAAAGCGGAAACAAAATATCGTACTCATTTCTACAGACGGAAACAGTACCGCTTCCCGCATTCTGGTTGGATATTTTCCGGAATCCTTTCCAACTTTCGGCAGAAGAGTTAGCCAAACTGCACATAGCATTCGGAAAATTCCTGGGAGAAACCGCCAAATCTTTTTTGAAGAAAAACCAAGCCAAAGCAGGCATCATTTCTTCGCACGGACACACCTTGTTTCACAACCCGACATCCGGATATACTTTTCAATTGGGCCATGGGGCGGCCATAGCCCATACTGCCGGTATAGACACTGTTTGCGATTTTAGGACAGGCGACGTAGTTCTTGGTGGACAAGGTGCCCCGCTCGTTCCCATCGGCGACGAATTGCTGTTCGGCAATTTTGACGGCTGCCTGAATCTTGGCGGATTTTCAAATATTTCGTGTCGTATCCCCGGCAAGGGACGTATCGGTTTTGATATTTCGCCGGTGAATTATGTGTTGAACGATTTAGCCAATACACTCAATCTTCCTTTTGATGACGGAGGTAAAATAGCCGCTTCGGGCAGTTTAATTGCCACATTGTTTGAAGCACTGAATAACCTACCCTACTATACACAGGAAGCCCCAAAATCATTGGGAGCCGAATGGGTAAAAGAACATATTTTCCCTTTGATGGATGAGTCGAAATACCCAATCCCTGATTTACTGCGGACATTTACGGAGCATGTTGCCCATCAAATTGCCATTACCGCCAAGGAATTGGATATAGAAAGCTTATTGAGTACCGGCGGCGGAACCAAAAACACCTTTCTTATTGAGCGGATCCAGCAACTGACGAGCAACAGCATCACCATCCCGGACCACAAAACATTAGACTTTAAAGAGGCGTTAATTTTTGCGCTGCTTGGCTATTTACGTGTACATGAAAAAACCAATGTGTTAGCATCCGTTACCGGCGCCGACATAAACTCCTGTTCGGGAGCCATATACAAGGCATTTTCACAGGCAGGTTATTAACATTTTTAACTTTAAAAACAAACGGCTACGCGGCAACCCGCTCGGGTTTTAGTTCCTACTTTTGTTTCCAAACCTGGAGAGGAAATGTTAGAATTATTAAAGAAATTTGAGAATAAGAGACCCGAAATCGTATTTGAATGGAAAGACAGTGAAACCGACGCCGAAGGCTGGGTAGTCATCAATTCATTGCGGGGCGGGGCAGCGGGCGGTGGAACCCGTATGCGTAAGGGGCTTGATCGTCGCGAAGTGGAATCGTTGGCCAAAACCATGGAAGTAAAGTTCACGGTATCAGGCCCTCCAATCGGTGGTGCCAAATCGGGCATCAACTTTGACCCGAACGATCCTAGAAAATTAGAGGTATTAAAACGTTGGTATGCCGCGGTAATTCCGCTTTTAAAAAATTATTACGGAACCGGCGGCGACTTAAACGTAGACGAGATACACGAAGTGATACCCATTACGGAAAGTTTCGGTTTGTGGCATCCGCAAGAAGGTGTCGTGAATGGACATTTCAACCCAAAGCAAAGCGAAAAAATCCATAAAATCGGACAATTGCGTTACGGAGTATCCAAGGTATTGGAAGACCCTACCTATTCGCCCAACCCATCCAAAAAACTGGTGGTGGCCGATATGATCACCGGTTGGGGCGTTTCTGAAGCCGCACGTCACTATTACGATATTTTTGGCGGCTCGTTGAAAGGGAAACGCGTATTGATCCAAGGTTGGGGTAACGTGGGCGCCGCGGCTGCTTATTATCTTTCCAAAGAAGGCGCAAAAATTACGGGCATCATTGACCGTGATGGGGGCTTATTGAAACCGGAAGGGTTTTCTTTTGAAGAAATCAAACAACTGTTTTTGGATAAGGACGGCAATAAATTACGTGCGGAGAACTTAATTCCTTTTGCGGAGCTGAACCAAAAAATATGGTCGGCCGGGGCGGAGGTTTTTATTCCTTGCGCCGCTTCCAGATTGGTACAACGTGAGCAAATTAACCAATTGATAGAAAACGGATTGGAAGTGGTTTCTTGCGGAGCCAACGTCCCGTTCGCGGATCCTGAAATTTTCTTCGGTCCGATTGCAGACCATGTGGACAACCAAGTGAGCGTCATTCCGGATTTTATCGCCAATTGCGGCATGGCGCGTGTATTTGCTTATCTAATGGAATCGGGCGTTGAAATCAGCGACAAGGCCATCTTCACGGATACATCGGAAATCATCAAAAATGCGATTAAATCAATCCATTCGGCGTCTCCCTCTAAAACGGGAATCGCCAAAAGAGGGTTTGAAAATGCGTTGAAACAATTGATTTAAAAAGACACAGAAGTTATTGGAAATCATGTAGCGTCAGGTCGAGACCTGACAATAAGAATGGTTTAGTTAAATAATCTTATCAAAACATTTTATCAAACGACTCATACCGTTCATAACATCTGACAGAAAATATAACAACTCGAATACACAAACACAAAAATAAATCAGTCATAATTATGGGATTTTTCATGCAGACGACTTTAGGTGCAGATACAGCAGCGGCAACGGCTCAGCAATTATTGGCATCTACCCCTCCACCGGCCATCGAGCCGATCAGCGTATTAGATCTTGCCATCAAAGGCGGTTTAACGATGATTCCGTTGGCAATCCTTTCCATCATTACCGTTTACCTGATCGTAGAGCGCTGGTTGGCGATCCATAAAGCCGGCAAGGATGAGAAGAACTTCCTGAACAATATCAGCGACTATATCCAAAACGGTAAACTGGATTCGGCCCGTGCCCTATGCAAAAGCACCGACACGCCTATTTCGGCGATGATCGAAAAAGGCATTTCGCGCATCGGCCAACCGATGGAAGACATCAGTGCAGCGGTAGAAAACGTAGCCCGTTTGGAAGTATACCGTATGGAAAAAAATCTTTCGTTTTTGGCTACCATCGCGGGTGCGGCTCCCATGCTGGGTTTGATCGGTACCGTAATGGGTATGGTGGGCACCTTCTATAACATCGCCAACTCTCCGGACGGAATCCAGATCGGTGCCCTATCCGGCGGTGTATACGAGGCCATGGTGGCTACCGTAGCCGGTTTGATCGTGGGTGTAACGGCCTTTATCGGTTATAACCTTTTGGTTTCCAAAGTACAGAAAGTGGTTTACGTATTGGAGCTTCGCAGTGTTGAGTTTATCGACATGCTGAACAAACCGATGTAACCGAAAAGCGGTTATCTGTTAATGGTTAATAGTGGATTACACACTCAATATTTTTCGAGATGAAAATTAAAATGCATAACAAAGTAACGCCCGAGTTTACGATGGCCGCCATGACGGACTTCGTATTCCAGTTACTGATCATATTCATGTTGATGTCCACCTTGGTGAAGGATACCAATACGCTCAACATGACCTTACCGAAAAGCACCAGCAAAGCGGTGGACGTAGATAAATCCATCACCGTTTCCATCGATGCGAACATGCAATACCGCGTGGGAAGCCAATTGGTAAACAATGTAAGCGAGATTACCCCGTTATTGCAAGCCAAAATGGCCGGTAATCCCGATGGCAAAGTAAAAATTGCGGTAGATGAAAATGTGGCGCATAAATATTTTGTGGAACTGGCTGATATTGTGTCTATCCAAAATGGATATAAGATGGTGCTTGCAACCATGCCAAAAAAATAATCGTATAACGTTGAACGGATTACACCCGACGGTGTATTACATTTTCAAAACCGAATTATATGCAACTCAATAAAGAAAACACGGTCGGTATCATCGTTACGCTTGCCATACATGCATTGGTATTGCTTGGATTATTGTTTTTGATGCTTTCGGTGGCGCCACCACCCGATCCGCCATTGGGCGGCGGTGGAATGGAAATTGATTTCGGAATGAGCACCCAAGGTTCTGGCACCAATGAAATGGCATTACCTACCGGCCCTGTTGTTTCTGAGAACCCATCCAACGTGCAGACGCCGGTAAAAGCATCGCAAAGCACACCTGAAGAGGTGATGACTTCCGATAAAGGCGAAGAAGAGATATCCATGCCAAAACCCAATAAAAAACCGGTGCAAGAAACCGTAAAGCCGGTAGAAAAACCAAAACCCGTGATTAACCAAGGTGCTTTGATGCCCGGCAAAACAAATACAGGCGGACAAGGAACCAGCAACACCCCCGGAAACGAAGGCCGTTTGGATGGCATGCCCGGCAAACGCGGACAAGGCGGCACGGGAAATAATCCCAACGGTACAGGAATTGGTGATAACCCGGGGCCTGGTAGCGGACCCGGAGGAACCAAGGGCGTAAGAATCAACATGACCGGCAGAAGCGTTCAATCCATGCCATCGTTTACCTACACCGAGCAGGAAGACGGTATGGTGGTGGTAAAAGTGACGGCGGATAGAACAGGTAAAGTAATCAACGCCACCACAGATGGTGTGCGTGGAAGTACGACAACCAACAATACATTACACGCCTTGGCCATTGCCAATGCCAAAAAAGTAAGGTTTAACGAAAGTACGGGCGCCGCACCGGAACAAATCGGTTATATCACGTATGTTTTTGAACGGAAATAAATTCCGTAATTTTCGCCTTTGTTATCTGATCATCGCGTGAGAAATTACGAAGAAATATTATCCTATTTATTTGCGCAGCTCCCCATGTACCAACGTGTGGGAGCTGCCGCCTATAAGGAAGGTTTGGACGGCATCATGACCCTTTGTGAACGATTGGGAAATCCGCAGAAAGGGTTGAAATTCATCCACGTGGCCGGCACGAACGGCAAAGGAAGTACTTCCCATTTTTTGGCATCCATTTTTCAGGAAGCGGGATTTAAAACAGGTTTATATACATCGCCGCATTTGATTGATTTTAGGGAGCGCATCAAAGTAGACGGTGAGATGGTTTCCAAAGAATTCGTAGTAGAATTTACGGAACGCAACAAAGCCCTGTTTGAAGAACTGAAACCATCGTTTTTTGAAATGACGGTGGCGATGTGTTTTGAATGGTTCACCCTCCAAAAAACCGACATCGTGGTCTTGGAAGTAGGCATGGGCGGACGGCTGGACAGTACCAACATCATCACGCCCGAAATCTCGATCATCACCAATATCGGGCTGGACCATATGAAATTTTTGGGGGATAGCATCGAAAAAATCGCAGCTGAAAAGGCGGGTATCATCAAGTCAAATATTCCTGTGGTCATCAGTGAGATTACGGAGCAAACGCTGCCCGTTTTTAAATCGATCGCCCAAGAAAAAAATGCGCCCCTCATTTTTGCGGAAGACATCAGTTATTGTGCCCAGCAAACGGAACGAAACACATTTTTGATACATCCGAAAAATGGGGATACCTTCTCCGTTACTTCTCCCCTTTCCGGGCATTACCAAGAAGCAAACATTTGTGGTGTTTATGCGGCTTTCCAAGTATTAAAAGAAAAATGTCCCGAACTGCAGGATGAACATTTTACAAACGGAATCAGGCAGGTAATCCAAAACACGGGTTTACGGGGACGTTGGGAAATATTGCGGGAACACCCCACCTTGGTTTGCGACATCGGACACAACGCCCATGGTTTTAAACGCATCATGGATTCCATCCGCAACTTTCCACACCAAAATTTGGTGATGGTGCTAGGCTTTGTGAATGACAAGGACCTAAGTCCCGTATTGACCCAATTACCCAAGAACGCCCAATACGTCTTCACCCAATCATCCAGCGAACGCAGTATTCCCGCCGGTGAGCTCTCGCAGATAGCGCATACTTTCGGTTTGGAAGGACATGATATAGCTGACGTAAAAGAAGCGGTGGCTTACGCCTTGGGAAACGCCAATTCGGACGATTTGATATTTCTGGGAGGAAGTACGTTTGTAGTCGCCGATTATTTAGTTAAGGGAGATTAATTTAGACGATTATTCAATTCTAGGGAAGTACGTTAGTTAGATAACGAATTATATAAAAAGCAATCAGCAGGAGTTTTCTTCCCAAGATATGAGAAACGGATAGCGTATCCCCATCTAATATCAAATATCTCACATCTAAAGTCTGGCAAAAAATACCTCATTTTGATTACTAAAAAAAGTTATATTCGGATGCACATTTGCACTATCCTATTGCATAAATACATCACATTATGGCCATAAAAATTGCCATCGTAGACGATAAACAGCCCAACCGGGCCACACTGAAAGAACGTATTACCCGAACCGGCGAGGTGGAAGTACTTTTTACGGCTGCCAACGGACAAGAATTTCTGGAAAATATGAAAGACGCGAAGGGCAGCGAATTACCGGCATGCGTCATCATGGATATCGATATGCCCATCATGAACGGAATAGAGGCCGTTTCCAAAGCCTCGGAAATGTACCCCGGAACCAAATTCCTCATGCTCACGGTGTTCGATGACGATGATAAAATTTTTGATGCCATTCGTGCCGGAGCCGTGGGTTATTTTTTGAAGGACGAAAAAATTGAAAATATCATCCAAGGCATCAAAGATGTATTGGATAGTGGAGGTTCGCCCATGTCGCCCCGCATTGCCCGCAAGGCATTAAACCTATTGATGAATGCCACGGTGGACACCACCAAAAAAGAAGAAGA
>Ga0247814_10000117_pt1 | contig 76030 bp, 69 predicted proteins | sample UWRJL179409R1_FD_179947 | JGI IMG/M metagenome (GOLD analysis project Ga0247814, IMG submission 179947) | Plant litter microbial communities from Arlington Agricultural Research Station in Wisconsin, United States - UWRJ-L179-409R-1 | ecosystem: Environmental > Terrestrial > Plant litter >... | reverse complement strand
CGACTCGGTCGACTCAACCAAGGCCTCATCACCGCGCTCACGGCCGCGCAGCTCGGCGGTACGAAGCTGTGGCTGACCAGCCAGACGGTTGCCGACTATTCGCAGGCACTGCCGGCGGGCACGCTCGACAAAGTCAACGCCGTGCTCGAGGGCGCGCAACCGGATGACGCCTTCATCGCGCGCCTCAAGCAGGCCGACCCCTCTGTCAATGCATACCGCTACGCAGAAGAGGCCTACGACGCGACGATCCTCGCCGCACTCGCGGCCACCGTCGCCGGCGATGACGGCGGCCCCGCGGTGGCGCGGCTTCTGCCGGTGGTCTCGACGGACGGCATCAAGTGCACCAGCTTCGGCGAGTGCATCGATGTGCTGCGCACCGAGCCAGACGTGGACTACGACGGAGTATCGGGCCCGGTCAACCTCACGCCTGAGGGCGATGTCAGCAGCGCGAGCTGGGGAATCCACGTCTACGGGGCAGGCAACACCGTCACCCTCGTGCGCACCGTGCTCGCGGGCTGAACGCAAGCCGAGCAGTCATCCAACGACGCACTTGGTAACGATTTAGCGGTGTTACGTGCCTGTAACACCCACGTATTGTGTCGGCACCAATTGACCCGTAACTTGGCAGAACAGCTGTGCATCAGCACGACTGTGTCTCAAACACATTCACCAAGCAAGGAGCAACATGAGCGTATTCGCGAAGGCCTCGGCCTCCCGCTCGCGGTCTCTCAAGGCAGTTCTGGGTGGCGTCGCCATCCTGTCCGCTAGCGCACTCGTCCTCTCGGGCTGTGCAGCTGGCGACGACTCAGCCGAAGAGCCCACAAAGCCCACCGAAACCCTCGAGCTGAAGATCGGCACGGTTCTGCCGCAGACCGGTTCGCTCGCGTTCCTCGGCCCGCCCGAGGAGGCTGGCGTTGCGCTTGCCGCCAAGGAGATCAACGACGCTGACCTCGGTGTCAACGTAACGATCGAGTACGGCGACTCTGGTGACGTAGACAACAAGGCATACGCCACCACGGTTCCGAAGCTCATCGACTCCGGCGTTTCGGCCGTCATCGGTGCAGCATCGTCCGGTGTCTCGAAGCTCTTCATCGACGACGTGACCGGTGCTGGCATTGTCCAGTTCTCCCCGGCCAACACCTCGCCGGACTTCACCACGTGGGACGACAACGGTCTCTACTGGCGCACGGCTCCTTCCGACCTCCTCCAGGGTGAGGTTCTCGGAAACCTGATCGCTGAGGACGGCAACGAGACCCTCGGCATCATCTACCTGAACGACGCCTACGGCACCGGCCTCGAGGGCGTCGTCAACGACGTCTTCACCGAGGCTGGCGGCACGGTCGTCGCTAGCGAGGCCTTCAACGCTGGAGACACCTCGTTCGACGCTCAGATCAGCGCCGTGACCGCGGAGGACCCCGACGCGATCATCCTCATCACCTTCAACGAGATCTACACGATCGCTCCCGCGCTGGCTGCTGCTGGCTTCCCGAGCGACAAGCTGTACCTCGTTGACGGCAACCTCAAGCAGTTCGGCACCGAGGCCACCGTCATTGACGAGGCTTCCGGCCAGAGCGCACAGCTCGCCGCTGGCACGCTCGAGGGCGCTCAGGGCACCACGCCTGGACCGGTCCTCTCGGACGACTTCCAGGCTCGCCTGAACGACAACTGGGTTGCCGAAGGCAACGCGGCACTCGAGGACTACAGCTACGCGGCTGAGTCCTACGACGCAGTCGTTCTCATCGCGCTCGCGGCTCTCGCCGCTGGCTCGGTTGAGGGTGCCGACATCGCTGCCAAGCTGCAGGAAGTCTCGGGCGGTTCGGGCGAGGGCGTGAAGGTCTCTGACTTCGCAGCCGGCGCTCAGGCCATCCTCGACGGCGACACGATCGACTACGACGGCTACTCCGGTGGCGTCAAGTTCGACGACGCTGGTGACCCCACTGAGGCCACCATCGGTATCTTCAAGTACGACGCGGAGAACAAGTTCACCCGCACGAACTAGTAGAACCTGATTAGGGAAGGGCCCCGGCTTCGGTCGGCGCCCTTTTCTGTGCCCGGTTGAGCATCCGCCCGTGCATTGAGTCGGGTCAAATGACGACATCAGTTGCCAGAAACAGCACTTTTGACCCGACTCGATGAAGAGGTGGGGGCGCACAACGAGAGAGGCCCCCAGCGCAGCGCGCCAGGGGCCTCTCTGAGGGTCTAACTACTCGCCGAGCGTTCCGAGGTACAGGGCGATGACCTTGGGGTCGTTGAGCAGGTCACGGCCGCTACCGGTGTAGGCGTCGTGGCCCTGGTCGAGCACATAGCCGCGGTCGCAGATCTGCAGGCAGCGGCGGGCGTTCTGCTCGACCATGATCGTCGTCACGCCGGCCTGGTTGATCTCGGAGACGCGGATGAAGGCCTCGTCCTGGCGAACCGGCGACAGACCAGCAGAGGGCTCGTCGAGCAGGATCACCTCTGGGTTCATCATGAGCGCACGGCCCATGGCCACCATCTGGCGCTCACCACCCGAGAGGGAGCCAGCGCGCTGCTTGAGGCGCTTGCCCAGCTCGGCGAAGATGCCGGTGACGAAGTCGAGGCGCTCCGCGTAGATCGACGGGTTCTGGTAGAGACCCATCTGCAGGTTCTCTTCGATGGTCAGGCTGGGGAACACGTTGTTGTTCTGCGGCACGAAGCCGACACCCTTTGAGACCAGCTTGTCGGCGGTAAGGCCGGTGATGTCGTCACCGTTGAGCAGGATGTTGCCACTGCGCACCTTGACCTGGCCGAAGATCGACTTGAGCAGCGTCGACTTGCCGGCGCCGTTCGGGCCGATGATGCCGATGAGCTCACCCTTGTTGGCGGTGAGGGAGCAGTCGTTGAGGATGTTGACGCCCGGCAGGTATCCCGCGGTGACGTTCTTGACCTCGACTACCGGCTGCGTTGCGGTCGGGCTCACTTGTCTGCTTCTTTCTTCGCGGCACGCTTCGGGGCCTTCTTGACCGCGGGCTCGACTGCGTCGGCCTCTGCGGCCCCCTCGGCCGTGATCTGCTCTGCGGTGAGCTTGGGCTTGCGGGCGCCGCTCTCTGCCTCGTAGCGGCCGGTGACGACACCGAGGTCGGTGTCGATGTGGGCGCCGAGGTAGGCGTCGATGACGGCGGGATCCTTCATGACGATGTCGGGTGGTCCCTCAGAGACCACCTTGCCCTCTGCCATGACGACAACCCAGTCGGCGATGTGGCTGACCATCTGCATGTCGTGCTCGACGAAGAGCACCGTCATGCCCTGGGTCTTCAAGTCGAGGATGTGGTCGAGCAGCGACTGCGTGAGGGCCGGGTTGACGCCTGCCATCGGCTCATCGAGCATGACGAGCACCGGGTCGCTCATGAGGGCGCGTGCCATCTCGAGCAGCTTGCGCTGCCCACCGGAGAGGCTGGCGGCGAAGTCGTCGGCCTTGGTGTCGAGCTTGAAGCGGGCGAGGATCTCCATCGCCTTCTCTTCGATCTCGGTCTCCTGCTTGCGCCAGAGGAAGGGGAAGAGGCTGGGCAGCAGACGCTCACCGCGCTGCGACTTGGCGCCGAGCTTCATGTTCTCGAGCACCGTGAGCAGGCCGAGGGCCTTGGTGAGCTGGAACGTGCGCACCTGCCCGAGCTGGGCGACGCGGAAGGCCGGAACCCCCGAAAGGCTCTTGCCGTTGAAGCTCCAGTTGCCCGTGTTCGGCTTGTCGAAGCCGGTCAGCAGGTTGAAGAGGGTCGTCTTGCCCGCACCGTTCGGGCCGATGAGGGCCGTGATGGCGTTGCGCGGAATCTCGAGGTGCGCAACGTCGACGGCTGCGAGGCCGCCGAAGGTGCGTGTGACGTTGTCGGCGATGATGATCGGGTCGACTTTGGCCACACCGGGAGCGATGTCACCCGTGTGCAGGCCCGTTGACTTGACCGGGGCCGCGGTCTTGGGGGCGCTACTTGACAAAGGTCAGCTCCTTCTTGTTGCCGAAGATTCCCTGTGGTCGGAAGATCACAATGAGCAGCAGGGCAACACCTACGAAGATGTAGCGAACCACCGCCGCCTGAATGTTCGTGATCGGCAGGATGTCGTCTGCCGCCAGCTGGGGAAGCACGTTGTCGAGGAAGGCCATGATCACCCAGAAGATGACCGCGCCAACGACGGGCCCGAAGATCGTGGCAGCGCCACCGAGCAGCAGGATCGTCCAGAGGAAGAACGTCAGCGAGGTCACGTAGACACCGGGAACGACCGCCGACGGAAGTGCGAACACGACACCGCCGAGCGCGCCGAACACGCCACCGAGAACGAGGCTCTGCATCTTGTAGGCGAAGACGTTCTTTCCGAGGGCGCGCACGGCATCCTCGTCTTCACGGATTCCCTTGAGTACGCGACCCCACGGGCTGCGCATGAGCAAGAACACGACAAGCACGGCGATAGCCAGGAGGAAGATGCCGAAGATGCGCACCCACCACTGGGTCTCGTTGTACTCCCACGGGCCGAAGCCGTAGGTGCCTTCGGGGATCGGGTTGGCCGCGCGGAATCCCTCGTGGTAGCCACCGAGGCCGTCAGCGGAGTTGGTGAACTCGTCGAAGACCTGCGTTGTGAATAGCAGGCGCACGATCTCGGCCGCCGCAATGGTCACGATGGCGAGGTAGTCAGCGCGCAGTCGCAGCGTCGGAATACCGAGGATGAGTGCGAAGACCGTCGCCGCGAGCATGCCGACGATGATGCCGGCCCACCAGGGAAGGCCGAAGCTGAGAATCGAGATCGCGTAGCCGTAGGCGCCAAGCGCCATGAAGCCGGCCATACCGAAGTTGAGTAGGCCGCCGTATCCGAAGTGCACGGCGAGGCCAACGGCGGCGATCGCGTAGGCGATGGTCGTCGGGCTGATGAGCCAGCCGGCGGTGTTGTTGAGAACTGCTCCCCAATCCATGGCGGGCCCTAACCTATTCTCTCTTTGCGACCGAGCAGGCCCTGTGGCCTGACCAGCAGTACGACGATCAGTACGGCGAGTGCGCCGAGGTACTTGAGGTCGGAGGGGATCCACAGCGTCGACACCTCGACGAGCAGTCCGACGATGATTGAGCCAATCGCTGCGCCGAATGCCGTTCCGAGGCCACCGAGGGTGATTGCGGCGAAGATCAGCAGCAGGAAGCTGCCGCCCATGTCCCACTTGATACCCGGGATGAAGAACGCCCAGAGGATGCCCGCGAGACCCGCAAGCGCAGCCGAGACAACCCAGACGATGCGCACAACCCCGTTGACGTTGATACCGGAGGCAGCGGCCAGCGACGGGTTGTCAGAGATGGCGCGGGTTGCCTTGCCGATGCGGGTGTTGACGAGCCACCAGGCGACGGCGAGCAGCACGAGCACGCTCACACCCATCGAGACCATGTCGACGACCGACAGCGAGACCGAGCCGAACAGCTTGATCTTCGTGTCGCTCGAACCGGGCAGCTGGTAGATGTTGCCGCCGATGAAGAACTGGATGATGTACCGCAGCGCCAGAGAGAGGCCGATGCTGACGATGAGCAGCTGCGTCAAGCCGATCCCTCGTTTTCGCAGCGGTCTCCATAGCGCGGCGTCGAGGCCAAGCCCGACACCTCCCGCGAGCAGGACGGCGACGGGGATGGCCAGCAGCAGCGGCCAGTGATTGAAGACGCCCAGCACGAGGGCGAAGACGGCGCCGAGGGTCACGAGCTCGCCGTGGGCGAAGTTCGAGAGTCCGGTCGTGCCGAAGACGAGGCTGGCGCCAATGGCCGCCAGCGCGAGCATGAGGCCGAAGTTGAGGCCGTTGACGATGCGCTCGACGAGCTGGTCGCCGAAGCTGACGACGTTGCGAACGCCCTCACCGAGGAAGAAGTTGACCGACTTGTTGCCGGTGAGTCCGAACTCGGCCTCGACGCTGGCCTGGCCCTCGACCACGATGACGCCCTTGGGCAGGGTCTCCTCGTCGAGGGTGATGGTGTACTTCTCCTTCTCAGGAACACCGATCTTCCACTTGCCGTCGGCGTCGGTCACGACCTCAGCCTCGTAGCCGTTGCCAGAGACCTTGATGAGAACGTCTTCGAGCGGCTCGCTGTTGTACTTGACGTTGCCGGCGAAAGCGAAGTCGTACTCGTCGGTGCCGATCTCGTCGGCGGTGGCAACGCCCGGCGCTGAGATGGCCAACATCGCCATAACTGCACCGAAAAGTGCGACTACAAGCCGCGACCTGCGCTGGCTAGCCTTGCGTGCGGCTTTCACGTAAACCTCCAGTTGAACCAGCTGAGAGCCAGATTTCTCGTAACGTGCTGGCGCAGCGTCGACATTGACCCTACTTACGTTTTGTATCGGCTGTGTTTCGTGGCCGAACAAATGCGGTGCTCGTATTATGCGGCGTGGAATAGCAGGGCGCATAACCGGTTAATATTGCTTACCGGGATTCACCGCGGCATCCGGGTTCTTATCGTCATGTTCTACCAAGGGGACTCATGGACCAGCCAGACCCGTTCGGCTTTATCGGACTCACCTACGACGACGTCATGCTGCTGCCAGGGCACACCGACGTGATCCCCAGCGAAGCCGACACGACCTCGCGCCTGACGCGCAACATCTCGGTCGCCGCGCCGCTGCTCTCCGCGGCGATGGACTCGGTCACCGAGTCGCGCATGGCGATCGCCATGGCCCGCAACGGCGGCCTCGGCATTCTGCACCGCAACCTCTCGATCGAAGACCAGGCGGCCTACGTCGACAAGGTCAAGCGCAGCGAGTCCGGCATGATCACCAACCCGGTTACGACCACCCCCGATGCGACGGTCGCCGAGGTCGACGCGATCTGTGGTCAGTTCCGGGTATCCGGCCTTCCCGTCGTCGAGGGCGACGGCCGCCTGGTCGGCATCATCACCAACCGCGACATGCGCTTCGTCTCGCCCTTCGAAAAGGCAACGACCCTCGTGCGCGACGTCATGACATCGAAGGGCCTCGTCACGGCGCAGGAGGGAATCGACCCGGACTCCGCGGTCGCCATCTTCGCGCAGCACAAGATCGAGAAGCTCCCCCTCGTCGACGCTCAGGGACGCCTCACCGGACTCATCACGGTCAAGGACTTCGAGAAGGCCGACAAGTACCCGAACGCGACCAAAGACGGAGAGGGCCGCCTGCGCGTCGGCGCTGCCATCGGATTCTTCGGTGACGCGTGGGATCGCGCCGTCGCCCTCAACGAGGCCGGCGTCGATGTCATCGTCGTCGACACCGCCAACGGGGACTCCGCGGGCGTTCTCGACATCATCCGCCGCCTCAAGGCCGACTCGGCCTTCAAGCACGTCGACATCATCGGCGGCAACGTAGCCACCCGCTCGGGAGCCCAGTCGCTCGCCGAGGCCGGAGCGGACGCCATCAAGGTTGGCGTCGGCCCTGGCTCCATCTGCACCACGCGCGTCGTCGCCGGTGTGGGAGTGCCGCAGGTGACCGCGGTCTACGAGGCGTCGCTTGCGGCTCGCGAGTTCGGCATCCCCGTGATCGCCGACGGCGGCCTGCAGTACTCGGGTGACATCGCCAAGGCACTCGTTGCCGGTGCAGAGACCGTCATGCTCGGCTCCCTGCTGGCCGGAACCGACGAGAGCCCGGGCGACCTGGTCTTCGTCAACGGCAAGCAGTTCAAGAACTACCGCGGAATGGGTTCGCTCGGCGCGCTGCAGACCCGCGGCAAGAAGACCTCGTACTCGCGCGACCGCTACTTCCAGGCAGACGTTCCGAGCGACGAGCAGCTCATCGCAGAGGGCATCGAGGGGCAGGTGCCATACAAGGGCGCCGTCTCGTCTGTCGTCTATCAGCTGCTCGGCGGCCTTCGCCAGTCGATGTTCTACACCGGTGCCCGCACCATCGAAGAGCTGCGCAACAAGGGCAAGTTCGTTCGCATCACGGCCGCAGGCCTGAAGGAATCGCACCCGCACGACATCCAGATGGTTGTCGCGGCTCCCAACTACTCGCGCTAGCGGACGGGGCGGCGGGTGCCGACGCTGGATGACGTGAGCCGCATCGCCGCGTCGCTGCCCGGCAGCAAAGAGAAGCCCTCTGGTAGTGGATTCGCGTGGGTTGTGCGCAAAAAGCCCTATGTCTGGGAGGCGATGCCGTGGCCGAGCGAGCCGGATGAGGTTCGCGCGATCGTGTCGACCGAGTTGTGCATCGGAGTGGTTGTGCCTGACGAAGAGGACAAGCTGGCGCTCGTGCAGGGCTGGCCGGACGTGTTCATCCCGTGGCAGACCACCTGGGGCGGCCTGAAGGTGATCATTCGGCTCGGCGCGATCGATCCAGTCCACTTGACCGAGCTCGTGACCGAGTCCTGGTATTCGCAGGCGCCGAAGTACCTCCGCGCGCAGCTCGACGGCTAGGCGCCGTCCGCGGCGACGAGGGCGATGACGCTGCCACCGAACTACAGTCGCTAGTTCTCGACGACGCAGATCGCGGTGACGTCGATGGTGAGGTTACCCACGTCTGCGCCGGGGTCGCTGTGCCATGAGACCCTCGCAGAGTAGATCAACTTCTGGCGGTTGATAGAGAGATAGTCGTCAGAGCGGGCGACGTCGTAGCCCAGCGAGGTCCATTGCCTCTCGATTGAATCGAGGGCGTCGTCTTTGTCCTCCGGCGGGAGGTGGAATAGCTCGAATGACCAGAGCTGTTCTCCGTCGTCGAAGTTGCTCAGTTGGCAGTTGGAGACCGTCCTGTTGCTATCGCCATCCGGTAAGCCCAGATCGTCGAAGAGGTGCTGTGATTGCGCGCGCACCTCGGTCATCGAGGTGGTCTCCTCTGTGGTCGGGGCCTGCAGGCTCAACACCCCGGTGTAGATGAGCCCGGCCACGCTCATGGCGAATGGCAGGCCGGACACCAGCGCTGCCAGCCCGGTCAGGATTGCCCCGGCAATGACACCCGCCCTGTGCTTGCCCCGGCGGGCGATAACGAGAAGGGCGACCGCCGCGCCCGCGGCGATGAGGAAGCCGATGCCGTATTGCAGCGTCGTAGCCCACGCCTCGTTGTACTGCGAGAGGCCGTCGAAGAGCCACGCGGCGAGCGTGATAACGACGCCGACGACCAGCAGAATCGGGGCAGCGACGAGCAGCGGGATGACGAGACGGTTTGTCGACATATCCTCAGACTACTCGCGCTTGGCGCCCTCCGACGGTGTGACCGTGAACATCGTCGGCTGCTGAAAGCCTGCCTCGGCGAAGGCGCCATCCACCGCGACCAGCACCCGCGAGATGGACTCGGTGGGCACGAGGGCGATGGCGCTGCCGCCGAAGCCACCGCCGGTCATGCGCGCGCCGATCGCGCCGTTGGCCTGCGCGGTCTCGACGGCGAGGTCGAGCTCGGGCACCGAGATCTCGAAGTCGTCGCGCATCGAGATGTGCGAGGCATCGAGCAGTTCACCGATCGCGAGCGGACCGCTCTCGCGCAGGGTACGCACCGTGTCGAGCACGCGCTGGTTCTCTGTGACGATATGCCGAACCCGGCGGAAGGTCTCATCGTCGAGCAGGTCGCGGGCGGCGACCAGATCGGTGACGTCGCGCAGCGAAGTGACGCCAAGCTCGGCAGCGCCCCGCTCACACGATGCGCGGCGGTCGGCATAGCCGCCGGTCGCGTGCTGGTGCTCTACGCCGGTGTCGATGACGAGCAGCTCGAGCCCGGCGGCACGGAAGCCGAGGTCGACGACCTCGCTCTCGAGGCTGCGGCAGTCGAGAAAGACGGCGGCATCCTCACGTCCGAGCAGTGAGGCTGACTGGTCCATGATTCCGGTGGGCGCGCCGACCATCTCGTTCTCTGCGCGCTGGCCGACGCGGGCGAGGGCGCGGCGGTCGAGTCCGAGCTGCCAGACATCGTTGAGGGCGAGGGCAACGGCGCTTTCAATAGCAGCGGATGACGACAGCCCCGCCCCGACCGGCACAGTCGATTCGATATACAGATTGACCCCCGGCACAGCCGCGAGGTCGGCGCCGGCCTGCCCGAGAGCCCAGGCGACCCCGAGGGGATACGCGGACCAGCCGCTCACCTTTCCCGGCTCCAGCTGGTCGAGGGCAATCTCGGCTACCTCGTCGGCGAAACCGCTCGCGACGCGGATGGTGCGGTCATCCCGCAGCCCGAGGGCGACCACCGTGCGGCGGTTGATGGCGAGGGGCAGCACGAATCCCTCGTTGTAGTCGGTGTGCTCGCCAATGAGGTTGACGCGGCCGGGGGCCGACCAGAGGCCTGCCGGCTCTGCGCCGAACAGTTCTGCGAAGGTCTCTGCAACCTCGTCTCGAATGTCGCTCATGCGCGTGCGATTCCTTCCCGAACGAATGCGGCGATGGCCTCGGGGGTGACGTCGCCGATCCAGGCGCCCATCGCCGCCTCGGAGCCAGCGAGGTACTTGAGCTTGTTCTCCGCCCGTCGCGGGGAGGTGAGCTGCAACATCAGTCTCACAGAGTCGCGCCCGACCGACACGGGCGCCTGGTGCCACGCGGCGATGTAGGGCGTCGGGGTGTCGTAGAGCGCGTCTATGCCGCGCAGCAGTCGCAGGTAGAGGTGCGACAGCTCATCCTTCTCATCGTCGGTGAGCCCGGCAAAGTCGGGCACGTGACGGTGCGGAAGCAGGTGCACCTCTACGGGCCAGCGGGCGGCGAAGGGCACGAAGGCGGTGAAGTGCTCGCCCTGCAGCACGACGCGCTCTCCGGCGGTCTCGCGGGCGAGAATCTGCTCGAACAGGTCGGGCACCTCGGCCACCGATGCGAGCAGGCGCTGCGTGCGCGGCGTCACGTAGGGGTAGGCGTAGATCTGGCCGTGTGGGTGGTGCAGGGTGACGCCGATAGCCTCGCCGCGGTTCTCGAATGGAAAGACCTGGGCGATGCCCTCCATCGCCGAGAGTGCAGCGGTGCGCTGTGCCCACGCCTCGATGACGGTGCGGGCACGACTCTGGGTAAGAGCGCCGAACGAGCCCTCTGACTTGGGGTCGAAGCAGACGACCTCGCAGCGGCCGATCGAGGTGGCGCTGCGCTCGAATCCGATGCCGTCCAATTCGACCGTGCCAAGGGCGGGGCCGAACGACGGCGACTTGTTCTCGAAGACGGCGACGTCGTACAGCGATGGAACCTCCGACGGGTTCTCTGGCGTCGAGGGCGCGAGCGGGTCGAGGTGGGCGGGGGGAAGGAAGACGCGGTTCTGCCGGTTCGCGGCGATCGAGATCCACTCGCCGGTGAGAACGTCTTGGCGCATCGTCGCGGTCGCGGGGCGGGCGTCCAGCTCTCGGGTATCGATCTCGTGGTGGCCGGTCAGCGTCGTGTCGGCGTCGTCGAAGTAGAAGAGCTCTCGGCCGTCAGCGAGGTGGTGGTCATGGCGCACAATAGGCATACAATTACGATAACGAAGATGTCACTTGCGTTTACGTAAAATACCGAAAGGCACGGATGAGCGAGGCCCGCAGAAACGAGCTGCTGCAGCTCGTCAGCGCCCGCGGCTTCATTCGCGTCACCGACGCCAGCGACGAGCTCGGCGTCAGCGAGGTCACCATTCGCGCCGACCTGACGCAGCTCGAGCAGCGCGGCAGCGTGGTGCGGGTGCACGGTGGCGCCATGCTGCCCGGCGCCATTCGCGAGCCCTCGCTCGAGAACGCCCGCGAGCAGCAATCCATCGCCAAGCGGGCGATCGGCGAGCACACCGCTGGTGTCGTGCGCAGCGGCGACAGCGTCTTTCTCGACGTGGGCAGCACGGCGCTCGCCGTGGCCAACGCCCTCGTCGAACGCCGTGACCTGCACGACCTCGTCGTTGTCACCAACGGGCTGAGCATCGCCCTCGCCCTCGAGGCCGCCCTGCCGCGCTTCACCGTCATCGTGACTGGTGGCACGCTGCGGCCGCTGCAGCACTCGCTCGTTAACCCCTATGCCTCGCAACTCATCGACTCACTGCGCTTCGACCTCGCGATCATCGGCTGCAACGGCGTCGATGTCACCTCCGGTGTCACCAACGTCAACCTGCCCGAGACCGAGGTCAAGCGTCAGGTCATGAGGGTCGCGAGCCGTCGCATACTGGTTGCCGACGGATCGAAGCTCGGGGTGACCGAGCTCGGGGTGGTGGGCGCGGTATCCGATTTTGACGTACTGATAACTGCCGGAGCGAGCACGGAGGCCATTGCGCCGATCGAAGCCGCCGGACTGAGAGTGGAGAACGCATCATGACAACCTGGCTCGTGACCGGCGGCGCCGGCTACATCGGATCCCATGTGGCGCAGCACTTCCTCGCCGCCGGCATTGAGGTGGTCGTGCTCGACGACCTCTCGAGTGGCGACGCCTCGTTCGTGCCGCCGGGGGCGCTGCTCGAGCAGGGCACGCTCGTCGACGCGGCCTTCGTCGAGGGCGTCTTCGCGAGGCACAGCTTCGCCGGCGTCGTGCACCTCGCCGGGTACAAGTACGCGGGCGTCTCTGTACAGCGGCCGCTGCACACCTACGAGCAGAACGTTACGGCGACGGCGAACCTGCTTCGCGCGATGGAGGGGGCGGGCGTCGAGGCGATCGTGTTCTCGTCGAGCGCAGCGGTCTATGGCACGCCATCCGTCGATCTCGTCGACGAGAGCACCGCGACGAACCCGCAGTCGCCCTACGGCGAGACCAAGCTCATCGGGGAGTGGCTCATCGCTGACCAGGCGCGGGTTGCCGGGCTGCGGCACACGGCGCTGCGCTACTTCAACGTCGTCGGCTCTGATGGTGCTCCAGACACGAGCCCGTACAACCTGTTTCCGCTCGTGTTCCGCGCGCTCAACGGGGGTGCCGTGCCGAAGATCTTCGGCGACCAGTACCCGACGCCGGACGGCACCTGCATTCGTGACTACGTTCACGTGACGGATGTCGCTGCCGCCCACGTCGCCGCCGCTCGCGCCCTCGAGACCGGCACCCTCAATCCCGTCTACAACCTCGGCTCGGGCACGGGCCTCAGCGTGCGCCAGATCATGGATGAGATGGCGAGCGTCACCGGAATCCCCTTCGAGCCGACGGTCGAGCCCGCCCGTGCGGGCGACCCCGCGCGCATCGTCGCGTCGGGCGTCGCGGCGGCGCGCGACCTCGGGTGGGACCCGCAGCACTCGCTCACCGACATGATTCAGAGTGCGTGGAGGGCCTCCCACTAAACTCGCTGTGTGAGTGACATCGAGATCGGCCGCTCAAAGCGCGCCCGCCGGGCCTATGCCTTTGACGACATTGCCATCGTGCCAAGCCGCCGGACCCGCGACCCGCAAGACGTGTCGGTCAGCTGGACGATCGACGCTTTCACCTTCGACATTCCCGTGATCGCGGCCCCGATGGACTCTGTCGTCAGCCCCACGACTGCCATCGCCATGGGCAAGCTCGGCGGCCTCGGCGTGCTCGACCTTGAGGGCCTGTGGACCCGTTACGACGACCCGGAGCCGGTGCTCGCCGAGATTCGCGGCCTTGGTGCCAGCGACGCGACCAAGCGCATGCAGCAGCTCTATGCGGAACCGATCAAGCCGGCCCTCGTCACCGAGCGTCTCGCCGAGATCCGCGCGGCCGGGGTGCCCGTCGCTGGCGCACTGAGCCCGCAGCGCACGCAGGAGCTCTATCAGACGGTCGTCGATGCCGGGGTTGACCTCTTCGTCATCCGTGGCACGACCGTCAGCGCAGAGCACGTCTCGAAGACCGTCGAGCCCCTCAACCTCAAGAAGTTCATTTACGAGCTCGACGTGCCGGTCATCGTCGGTGGCGCGGCCACCTACACGGCGGCGCTGCACCTCATGCGCACCGGTGCGGCGGGCGTGCTCGTCGGCTTCGGCGGCGGTGCCGCGTCGACCACGCGGGCCAGCCTTGGCATCCACGCTCCGATGGCAACAGCGGTGGCGGATGTCGCTGGCGCCCGACGGGACTACCTCGACGAGTCCGGCGGCCGCTACGTGCACGTCATCGCCGACGGCGGACTCGGCACCTCTGGCGACATTGTCAAGGCGATCTCGGTCGGAGCGGATGCGGTCATGCTCGGCTCCACCCTCGCCCGCGCGACCGACGCCCCGGGCGGAGGCTGGCACTGGGGCGCAGAGGCGCACCACGGCGAGCTGCCCCGCGGCAACCGCGTCGAGGTCGGCACGCTCGCGCCCCTCGAAGAGATTCTCTTCGGCCCGTCCACAGTCGCGGATGGCAGAGTGAACCTCATCGGAGCACTGCGTCGCTCGATGGCGACCACCGGCTACTCCGATCTCAAAGAATTTCAGCGCGTCGAGGTTGTCGTCGCGCCGTACGACGCTCGCTAAACAGGGGAACCGCATGGTCAAGGCAAAGTCCGTCACTCGATCGTCGAAGCTTGGCCCTGCGGAGCGCGAGGCGGCCCTCGGTGCGCTGCGCACCAAGGAGCTCGACATCCTCGTCGTCGGCGGCGGCATTGTCGGCACCGGCAGCGCACTCGATGCCGTCACCCGTGGCCTGAGCACGGGCATGGTCGAGGCGCGCGATTGGGCGTCGGGCACGTCGTCGCGATCGTCGAAGTTGGTGCATGGGGGCATCCGCTATCTTGAACAGCTCGACTTTCGGCTCGTGCGGGAGGCGCTCATTGAGCGGGGTCTGCTGCTGCAGCGCATCGCGCCGCACCTTGTGAAGCCGGTGCGCTTTCTCTACCCGCTGACCAAGCCGGTCTTCGAGCGCGTCTACATTGGCGCGGGCATGCTGCTCTACGACCTCTTCAGCTACACCGGCGGACGCCCGCCCGGGGTTCCCCACCACCGTCACCTCACGAAGCGGCAGATGCTGCGTGCGATGCCGTCGCTCGACTCCAACGCCTTCGTCGGCGGCCTTGCCTACTACGACGCCCAGGTGGATGACGCCCGCTATGTCGCCAACCTCGCCCGCACGGCCTCGTTCTATGGCGCCCACGTCGCCTCCCGCGTGCGCGTCGAGGGCTTCATCAAGGTCGGCCAGCGCGTCGTCGGCGTGCACGCGCACGACCTCGAGACGGGCGAGAAGTTCGACATCCGTGCACGCCAGGTCGTCAACGCGACCGGCGTCTGGACGGACGACACCCAGGCCATGGTCGGAGAGCGCGGCCAGTTCAAGGTGCGGGCCTCGAAGGGCGTGCACCTCGTCGTGCCGCGCGACCGCTTTCAGTCGAAGCTCGGTCTGCTGCTGCGCACAGAGAAGAGCGTGCTGTTCGTGATTCCGTGGGGCCGCCACTGGCTCATCGGCACGACCGACACCGATTGGAACCTCGACAAGGCGCACCCGGCGGCGACCGCGGCCGACATCGACTACATCCTCGGGCACGTCAATCGCGTACTTGCGGTTGACCTCACGCGGGATGACGTCGAGGGCGTCTACGCGGGCCTTCGGCCACTGCTGGCCGGCGAGAGCGACCAGACCTCCAAGCTCAGCCGCGAGCACATCGTCGCGCACTCCGTGCCCGGCCTCGTGGTCGTCGCGGGTGGCAAGTGGACGACCTACCGCATCATGGCGAAAGACGCCATCGACGAGGCAGCGGCCGCGCTCGACGGCAAGGTGCCGTCATCCACAACGGATGACATTGCCCTGCTCGGCGCGGAGGGCTACCAGGCCGCGTGGAACAAGCGCTCCAAGATCGCCCGCGCGTTCGGCGTGCACAAGGTGCGCATCGAGCACCTGCTCAACCGCTACGGCGTGCTGACCGACGAGCTGCTCGACCTCATCGTGGCGCGCCCCGAACTGCAGGAGCCCCTGCCCGGCGCTGACGACTACATCGCGGCCGAGGTCGTCTACGCGGCCTCCCACGAGGGTGCGATGCACCTCGAAGACGTGCTTGCCCGCCGCACCCGCATCTCGATCGAGGCCTGGGACCGCGGTGTCTCAGCAGCGCCGGTCGCCGCAGCTCTCATGGCCGCAGAGCTCGGCTGGGACTCTGCGCGCACGGAGCGCGAGATCGCCCACTACCTCAAGCGCGTCGAGGCCGAGCGCGCCAGCCAGGAGCAGCCCGACGATGCCTCCGCCGACCGCGTGCGGCTCGAGGCGCCCGACGTCATCGCGTCGTAGCGCGCCGCTTTCGGCGCCGCGCGCCCGCCGATGCGACGTTATCCGTCCGAAAGCGGCGCGCGGGTATCGCGTCGAGCTCGGGCGCGCTCAACCAGACCATGCGGACGCAGCTGATCGGCGAGCGCTCGGCGGTCGACAGTGCGCGACCACGTGATCCGCGCGAAGCCGTGAACCAGCCGTCGTAGGCGGTCCTCCCGAGCCTTTTCGCCAAGCAGAATCTGCTCAAGCGAGATTGATCGCTGAAACTGTCGGTTCGGCCCATACTTGCTCTGGCCGTCGAACTCGACAATGAGGTCGAGCTCTGGCCAGTAGAAGTCCACGTGTCCGATAGATCCTTCAGAATCGGCGAACTCGACCTGCAACTCGGGAGGTGGATAGCCGAGTGCGTGAAACTGCACCCTCGCGAGCGATTCCCCAGCAGATTCCGCCTTGCCCGACGCAAAATCGATGACGCGATGGGCCCTCTCTCGACCCTGTGTCGATGTTCGTGACTCAATCGCCCGCACGAAGTCGGCGTGCGATGTCCCCGCAGCCATCGCCCGATCAGCCATCGCCACCGCGCGAACGAAGGGTGTCACGGTGGCCATGTCAATCACCGTTCGCGCGAGGGACGTGACGAGGACTCCGTCGACCACCTCGGCGTGCGGGTCGAAACCGATTCCGTGGCGGCGAATGGCAGCACGAGAGCGGCCACCCGCCTGCCGTTCGACAACCTGATGTGTCACGAGCGGCCACGGCCCGATGGAGGGCAGGCGCCACAGCGCCGCCGCAGAGTCATGGGAGAACTGCTCCTCGAGTCCCGATAGCAGCGCGGCAGCGTGTACTCGAGTGAGGTGCTGGCCGTCTCGATCAAGCGAGTCGAACTCGCGTCGATTCACGTAGACACCCGTGGCTAGTCGAAGGAGGAGTCCCCCCTCGCGCTGGCGGCGCAGTTGTCGGTCAGAGCCGAGGGCCTGTGCCTCGCGGCTGAGCAGAAGGGTGGGGAGTGTTGCCATTGCAGAAGTGTTGGGGGTGGCATCCCTCATTGAGGCAGTGGGAGGCGATCAGGGGTGGCATGACGAGGGGGAGGAGCAGTGCTGCTCGCGTTTCGGACGCGCGCGGTTGCGGATGCTGGCGCCTGCCGCCGAAAACGGCGCGCGACCACGGCCCGTACGCCCGAGGCGTACACGCCCGTGCCGCCAAGCATGCGCGCCTAGACTTGACCCATGGTTGACGTTCGACGAGTGAAGCTGCCCGGTGTGGGTGTGCTGCACACCTTCGTGACGGATGACGGCGGCAAGGTCGGCGTCATCACGCACCGCTCCGGCCCCAGTGACCTCATCACCTTCGCCGACGCTGGCGACGGATCCGACGCCACCAAGGTGTCGCTCCGACTCGACGAGGACGAAGCGCACACTCTCGCAGAACTGCTCGGCGGCACCAAGATCACCGAGGGCATCTCAAACCTCGACGCGATTCCCGGTCTCTCGATCGACTGGTTCACCGTCGACTACGAAGACCACATCGCCGGCCAGCTGCTCGGCAACCTCGCCAGCCGCGGAGTCGTCGGCCTCACCGTCGTCGCCGTCGTGCGCGGCGAGTCGGCCAACCCCGCCCCGGCCGATGACTTCAAGGTCTTTCCCGGTGACACCCTGGTCGTAGCGGGCTCCCCGGAGAAGGTGGCGAAGGCTTTCAACTTCTACCGCACCGGCGAGTTGAAGGCCAAGACGCCCGCCGAGACTCCCTCGGGCGGGTAAGGCGTGCACATCGGTGAAGAGCTGCTCATTCTTGGGCTTCTGTTCGTCATCGCCTACGTTCTCGGTCGCCTCGGCAAGCTGATTGGCCTTCCGGCCATCCCCATCTACATGCTCGTCGGCCTGCTCGCGAGCCCGAACACCGGATGGTTTCCCCTCAACTTCGAGGCGGCCAACGTCGAGCTGGTTGCGGTCTTCGGCCTCATCCTGCTGCTGTTCAACCTCGGCCTCGAGTTTGACCAGGATGCCTTCATCGGCAACGCCCGCGCGCTGCTGATCAGCGGCGGATCCCGCCTGCTCATCAACTTCGGCATCGGCTTCGCCTTCGGCATGTGGGTGGGCTGGGGCGCCCGCGAGGCGCTCATCATCGCGGGCATGACGGGTGTGTCATCCAGCGCGATCATCACCAAACTGCTCATCGAGCTGCGGCGCCTTGCCAACCCCGAGACCCCGGTGATTCTCGGCATTGCCGTCGTCGAAGACATCTTCATCGCCCTCTACCTCGCGATCGTCACCGTCATCATCGGCGGCGAGACCGACCTCGGCCCGATCATTCTCGAGCTGTCGATCTCATTCGTCTTTCTCGTGGCGATGTTCGCCCTCGCCCGCTGGGGCGGCAAGGTGATCTCGCGCCTCATCGCCACCAAAGACGACGAACTCTTCACGATCCTGTTCTTCGGCCTCGCCGTCGCCTTCGGTGGCATCGGCGAGATGATCGGAGTGTCGGATGCCATCGGCGCATTCCTCATCGGCCTCGTTCTCGGCGCCACCCGCTTTCGCACCCGCATCGAGGCGCTCGCGCTGCCCATGCGCGACATCTTCGGTGCGTTCTTCTTTCTCAACTTCGGCCTCGCCCTCGATGTGAGCACATTCGGCGAGGTGCTGCTTCCCGCGGCCGTCGCGGTTGTCATTACCCTCGTGATCAACACCGCGGGCGGGCAGCTCATCGCCTGGCAGAACAAGCTCACCCCCGCGCAGGGCCTCAACGTCAGCGCCATGCTGCAGAACCGCGGCGAGTTCGCCCTGATCCTCGCCACCCTTGCTGCGGCCGAAGGGTTGGATGCGAGACTCACCCCCTTCGCCGGCCTCTACGTGCTGAGCATGGCCGTCATCGGCCCCGTTCTCGCCGTCAACTCCGAGAAGGTCGGAGCGCGGATGTTCAAGAAGAAGGTCGTCGCCAACCCGGAGCGGGATCGCATGAACCTCGAGGCGATCGCCCTCGTCGAGGCCGCCACCTCTGACCTCGAGGTCGAGCAGCCCAAGGCCGAAGTCGACACGGCCGTCGACCGGCTCGTTGAGCAGGCGATGCTGCAGTCCGATGACGACGGCACCACCCGCGAACGCGACCCGGAGTACTAATGCTGAGAATGGCCCTGCGGCCGCGCTGGATCGCGGTACTTCTCGTCGCGCTCGGCTTCGCGGCGGGCTTCGTGCTGCTCAGCCAGTGGCAGATCGCGCGCAGTGTCGAGCAGGCGACCGTTGTCGAGCGCGAGACCGAGAGCGTGCTGGCGCTCACCGACGTGGCCAAACCACAGCGCGGCGTCACCACGGAGGCGGCGGGCCAGCTCGTCAGGGTGCAGGCCGAGTTCGTCGAGGGCGACTTCAGCGTGCTCAGCGGCAGAGTCAACTTCGGCAGCGAGGGTTACTGGCTCGTCGGGCACGCGATCACGGATGACGGCACCAGCCTCGCCGTCGCCCTCGGCTGGGCAGAAACCGAGGATGCCGCCCTCGCCGCCAACCGCCCCACCAGCGGCACCCTCGAGGGCCGCTACCTCGCCACCGAGCCGCCCGCCGACGACGACTTCGAGGCGGGGGAGCGCTCGGCCATGTCGGTCGCGACACTCGTTAACGAGTGGGCAGACCAGCCATCTGCGGTCTATGGCGGTTACCTCGTCGTGTCTGGGGCGACATCCGGTTTGGACCTAATTGACTCTCCGGCGCCGTCGGAGGAGGTCGTGCTCAACTGGCTCAACATCTTCTACGCGGCCGAGTGGGTGGTCTTCGCGGGCTTCGCTGTGTTCCTCTGGTGGCGCTTCGTGCGCGACGCCGTCGAGCGAGAACAACAGGAAGCGGCCGAACTAAACTAGGGGCATGCCCTTGCAGCCCAAAGCGTCCGACGCCCCACGGATCCGGCTGGCACTCAAGCTCTACCGGGTGACCTCGATCATCACCGGGTCGTTCCTGCTGCTGCTCTGCCTGATGATGATCCTTCGGTACGGATTCGGCGTCGACATTGGCGCGGGCGGCGCATTTGGTGCGCTTTACCTCGAGCCGCGCGAGCTCATCATCAGCGGCGGTGGCGTGAATATCTCGACCATCATCCTCATCGTGCACGGCTGGTTCTACGTGTTCTACGTGCTCGCCGACTTCAACCTGTGGAGCCCGATGCGGTGGGGTCCGCTGAGACTGCTGATCATGTTCAGTGGCGGCATCATCCCGCTGCTCAGCTTCATTCTCGAGCGCCGCATCCACCGCGAGGTCGTTGCCCAGCTCGCCGCATTCGACACGTCAGAGAAGGTTGCCGCATGACCAACGAAACCTCAGCCCGGCCCGTACTCGTCGTCGACTTCGGCGCGCAGTACGCCCAGCTGATCGCCCGCCGCGTTCGCGAGGCGAGCGTCTACTCCGAGATCGTGCCGCACACGATCACCGCGGATGAGGTGACTGCGCTCAACCCGATCGGCATCGTGCTCAGCGGTGGCCCGTCCAGCGTCTACGAGGAGGGCTCGCCCTCACTAGACCCGGCGATCCTGCAGCTTGGAATTCCCACGCTCGGCATCTGCTACGGCTTCCAGGTGATGGCCCAGCAGCTCGGGGGCGAGGTTGCCAACACCGGTTTGCGCGAATACGGCGCCACCGCGATGCACGTCGTCGACGATGGATTTCTCGCCGGCCAGCCCGCCGACCAGACCGTGTGGATGAGCCACGGCGACTCCGTCTCGAAGGCTCCGGAGGGCTTCACCGTTCTCGCATCGAGCGACGCGACCCCGGTGGCCGCGTTCGCGTCTGATGAGCGCAAGCTCTACGGCGTGCAGTGGCACCCCGAGGTCAAGCACTCGGAGTACGGCCAGCGCGTGCTCGAGAGCTTCTTGCACGACGCAGCCGGCATTCCCGCCGACTGGAACTCGACCAACGTTATCGATGAGCAGGTCGCCCGCATCAAGGCGCAGGTCGGCACCGGCCGCGTCATCGTCGGTCTCTCGGGCGGCGTCGACTCAGCCGTCGCTGCTGCCATCGTGCACAAGGCCGTCGGCGACCAGCTCACCGCGATCTTCGTGGATCACGGCCTGCTTCGACAAGACGAGCGCCGCCAGGTCGAAGACGACTACGTCGCCTCCACCGGCGTGCGTCTGGTGACGGTTGACGCCGTCGACCAGTTTCTCGACGCCCTCGCCGGCGTGAGCGACCCGGAGACCAAGCGCAAGATCATCGGCCGCGAGTTCATCCGCTCGTTCGAGGCGGCGGCAGAGGCCCTCGTGCTCGAGTCGCGTGCCGAGGGCGCCACCATCGACTTTCTCGTGCAGGGCACCCTCTACCCGGATGTCGTCGAGTCGGGTGGCGGCACCGGCACCGCCAACATCAAGAGCCACCACAACGTCGGCGGGCTGCCAGAAGACCTGCAGTTCAAGCTGGTCGAGCCGCTGCGCACCCTCTTCAAAGACGAGGTGCGCGCGATCGGCCGTGAGCTGGGATTGCCAGAGGTCATCGTCTCTCGGCAGCCGTTTCCGGGGCCAGGCCTCGGCATCCGCATTGTCGGGGAGGTTACCCGTGAGCGTCTCGATCTGCTCCGCAAGGCGGACGCGATCGCCCGTGCCGAGCTGACCGCCGCCGGCCTTGACGGCGAGATCTGGCAGTGCCCGGTCGTGCTGCTCGCCGACGTGCGATCGGTGGGCGTGCAGGGCGATGGCCGCACCTACGGTCACCCGATCGTGCTGCGCCCGGTCTCTTCGGAGGACGCCATGACCGCCGACTGGACCCGCCTGCCCTACGACGTGCTGGCTCGCATCAGCAACCGCATCACCAACGAGGTGCCCGGGGTCAACCGGGTCGTGCTCGACGTCACGTCAAAGCCCCCGGGAACCATCGAGTGGGAGTGAGCGCCCTGCCCGCGACGGCACTTTCGTGCCGTCGCGGGCGCTCACTCGGGAGCGCGTCCCGCGCACCCGGTTCGCGCTAAACCTGCCACTGGCTCTTTCCGGTAGTGCACACTAACCATCGCGAGGACGCCCCCTGACCGGTCGAAACTCCGGTAGATCGCGACGTCTAGCTCCCTATGCGAGCCAGCCCCCGCATCCAACCGGAATTTCGCACCCTGGCAACGCAGAAGGGCCCGGCCGAAGCCGAGCCCTTTCTGGATGAGTGCCGCGCCTACCGCTTCTTCAGGCTGAAGTTCGCGGTGACCGAGCCGTCCTCGATCGTTGTCACCGTCTTCGACTTCTGCGCGTAGGGCGTTGCGACGCCGCTGACGGTGACCGTGTACTCGTCGGTGAACAGGCCGGTGATCGTGTAGTTGCCGTTGGCATCCGTCACGGCGCTCGCCGAGCTCGCGATGCCGTCCGTCGCCTGCACAACCAGGCCCGCGAGCGGTGTGCCGTTGGACTTCTCGACGTGCCCGCTGATAATGCTGGTGGTCGACCGGGGCTCGAAGACGAAGTCGTTGCCCCAGCTGTCCTCGGCGGCAGCGATCGTGATGAAGGTGGCTTCCGCTTTTGTCTTCGCACCGCCGAGGAAGGCGGTATCGAACAACCTGGCCGGGTCATCATCGCAGTCCTCGAACTGCACCGTGTAGGTTCCGGGCTTCACGTCGTCGAAGGTATAGGTTCCGTCGCCGAAATCGACGCCAAGAGTGACCACTTCGGCGATCGGGTTCTTCTTTGTTGCCGTGTAGAGGGATACGCAGACCGGGGCGGTGTAGTACTCGCCGTTCTGCGCCAAGGCCATGCCTCCGATGGTGCCCCTGGTGCGATCCTTGAGGGTGAAGTTGGCAGTGGCGCTACCGTTGGCAACGGCGGTCACGGTCTTCTCCTTCAGCTTGTACGGTGTGCCGACTCCTCCCACGGTGAGCGTGTACTCGACAGCGCCGAGGCCGTCGATGACGTAGTCGCCGTTCTCGTCGGTAATCCCGTCGCCGATGTTGGAGTTGCTGGTGTGGGCGCTGACGTAGACGCCAGCGAGAGGGGTGCCGTCCTTCGCCTTGACATGACCACTTATGGCAGCGTTGGTGGGAACGAGCGCGTGACTGACCGTCGCCGTCTGGTCAGAGATCGCCTGGAGCTCCTCGGAGAAGGTGAGGTAGCCGAATGCCCAGTAGAAGAGCGAGTACGAGCCCTCGGGCAGCAGCTCGGCGCTGAAGGCTCCCGTCTCATCTGTCATTATGTTCGACTGGTAGGCCACATCGATGCCATACACGTTGATGCTGGCGCCGGCCACGGCAAGCCCTGTCTCCGAATCGGTCAGCACCCCGGCGATCGCGGCCGTTCCGGTCTCCCATGAGATGAAGGCGAGGTCGACCGTTGCCGCGGGGGCAAGGTCAGTCAGCTGGGCGAACTGCGGGTCGATGTACTGGTAGTCGGGCCCGGCATAGGAACTGACCTGCCATGAGCCATTGGAAAGGTCGCTGAACGCAAATGCGCCGCTCTCGTCGGTGATTGTGTTGAAGCCCTGGAAGGTGCTCGCGTTGAAGATCGAGACGCTGATGTTGGCCGCCGCTACGCCGTCAGTGGTCACGTGACCGCTAATGCTGCCGATGCCAACCTCGAAGGGGGCCACGGAGAAGTTGACGGACGCAGTTGGTGCCGACTCGGTCAAGGTCACTGTTTGGCCCGCGGCCGGCTGGTAACCGGGCGTGTAGACCTGCACATAGATTGTGTCGGCGGGTAGCCCCGTGAATTCGTATGCGCCGTTGGCATCAGTATTAGTAGAGAAGCCCCACGCAGAACCTTCCCCGGCGGGTTTCGAGACGTTGACGAAGGCGCCCGCCAGCGGCGAACCGTCGGACAGCGTCACCGTGCCACTCACCGTTCCAGGACCGTCGCCGACGACGTCAGCAGACGCGCCGAGCGGTGCCCCGAAGGTCAACAGGGCGGCGACGAGAGCCAGCGCGGACGCGATCGCCGTGCGGCGCCGTGCGGCTGGGGATGCAAGAAAAGCGGTCACGAAAGTTCCATTTCTTCGCGGGCGGAATTGGTCAGCATGTGCAGCATGGAGCATCGTTGAGGCGCGGCGCAAGCGAGTACCGACCATTCGGTCCAGTGTGACGAAAACGGGTACAGATCCGCCAAAATCGGGGCACAAGAAAGGGGGCCCGGCCGAACCCGAGCCCCCTTCAGTGCGAGCGGCTAGTTGCCGCGAAGGATCGCGAGCAGGCGCAGCATCTCGACGTAGAGCCACACGATCGTCAGCACGAGGCCGAAGGCGGCCTTCCAGCCGAGGTTGCGCGGTGCGCCCGACTCAACGCCGTTCTTCACGGAGGTGAAGTCGAGCACGAGCGAGTAGGCGGCCATCAGGATCGCGAGCGGTCCGATGATGAAGCCGAGCGGAATGCCGCCGATCGACGCGCTGGCGAGTCCCCACGGGTCCTGGTTGACGCCGGTCAGCTGCAGGCCGAGGTTGATGAGCGAGAAGACCCCGTAGGCGATACCCGCGATCATGAAGACCTTGGTCGCGCGCTTGGTCGCGCGAACGCGACCGCTGGCGAACAGGGCGAGCGTGACGCCGAACACGATGAGCGTGCCGAGGATGGCCTGCAGCACGATGCCTTCGAGATTGGGAACGCTCTCGAGGGTGAACGAGATTGCGCCGAGAAAGACGCCCTCGACGATCGCATAGGCGAGGATCAGCACCGGCGACGGCGTGCGCTTGAAGATGTTGACGAGCGCGAGGCCGAGGCCGACGAACAGGGCGGGCAGCATCAGCCCGGGAAAGAAGGCTCCGACTGCTCCACCGGCGAGCAGGAAGACGAACATGACGACGGTCTTGACGATGACGTCGTCGTAGCTCATCCGATCGGTCTGCGCCGGGCCGGCTGCGGGGCGGTTGTAAATCTCGTCGAGCTGCGTGCTGCTGGGCACGGCGACGGTCGAGCCGCGCTGCGTAAACGCGGGGGTGTTGAATGCGGGATTGGACAGGGCCATCTGCGGGGTTCTCCTTATGGCTGGCAGAAACGCCAACATCCCTCATTTATTCAGGCGGTGCCTCAAGATGCCTGTGGAACAGCCGTGACCCAGCCGAGAACCGGGCAATCCAGGCGGATGCGACCAGCACCGCCACCATCGCGGCAAGCGCAGGCAGCATGCCGTCGTACTCCGGGTGCAGCTGCCCAATCGCCGACCCGACGATGAACACGGGCACGGCGAGCAGCATGGTCAGAGCGGGGCGATGCCGCACGATCAGCCAGCAGGCGAGGGGCACGGCAAGCGCGCCCACCGTCGCCGGCCCGACGAGCAGCACAACCATGCAGAACAGCGACGGCAGCACCACCCAGATGCGACGCAGGCCGGCAGCGGGCATGATCCACCAGCCGACCACGTGGGCGAGCGCGCCCACGGCGAGCGGAAACCCGACGTGCGCACTTCCGCCCTGCAGGGCAATGCCGCCAGAAATGATGAGAGCGAGCCCGCTGAGGTAGCGAAAGCGATAGTCGCCCCACCGAAGGGGCAGCGCGCGCGTCGGCTCGACGAAGGTCATAGAACGAGGAGGAAGAGGATGACGCCGCCGATCAGCAGGGCAGCGCCGATACCGGCAAAGATCCACCCGAACATCGCCAGCGCGCCGAGCTCGCGTTTCTGCGCCACGGCTGCGGAGTCGCCCTCGACCGGAACGCCGCAGCGGATGCAGAACTTCCACTCTGGGCGCAGCTCTGTCTCGCAGGCCCAGCAGGTCGTCATGCAGAGCATCCTATTCGCGTACCGTTGGAGCGTGACCACGCCCAAGCGCCCGCTCATCATCGGGCATCGCGGTGCCAGCGGCTACCGTCCGGAGCACAGCCGCGCGGCCTACGAGCTCGCCTTCGCTCTCGGCGCCGACGCGGTGGAGCCCGACATCGTCGCCACCAAAGACGGCGTGCTCGTGCTGCGCCACGAGAACGAGATCTCGGGAACAACGGATGTCGCCGCGCACCCAGAGTTCGCCTCGCGTCGCACGACAAAGACAATCGACGGCGTCAGCCTGACCGGCTGGTTCACCGAGGACTTCACCTGGGTCGAGCTGCAGCGGCTGCGGGTGATCGAGCGCATTCCGGCGCTGCGGCAGCCGTCCACCAGTTTCGACGGGCATGAGGGAATTCTGCGGCTGCGCGACCTCATGAAGATCATTGATGAGGCATCCGCGCGGTATCGCCGCCCGCTGCAGATGATCGCCGAGATAAAGCACGCCAGCTACTTCGCGTCGATCGGGCTGCCGCTCGACGAGCTGTTCGCGCGCGAGGTGCGCGGCTGGGCTACCCACGAGAACCTCGTCACAGAGGCCTTCGAGCAGGGCGTGCTGCTCAAGATTCGCGCGCACGGCATACCCGGTCGCCTCGTCTACCTGGCCGAGAAGGATGGCACACCCGCGGACCTCGTGGCTGCGTTCGGCAAAAACGCTCGCACCTACGCCGACCACCTCACCGACGCGGGGCTGGCCGAGTTGGCGACCGAGGTGGAGGGCGTCAGCGTCGACAAGCGGCTGATCCTTGCCGACCCAGACCTTGTGGCACGCGCACACTCCGCCGGCCTGCTCGTCTACACCTGGACCCTGCGGCCAGAGAACAAGTTTCTCAGCAAGCGGTTCCGCGTGGGCAGCGCGCCCGCGGCCTGGGGTGACTGGCGCGGTGAGTTCGCCGCGATCATCGCGACCGGCCTCGACGGTGTCTTCGCCGACCAGCCCGACCTCGCCATCGCTGCGCTGGCGTCGCTGAAGGTCGGCGCCCGAAACTAGAATTGGGTCGACATGACCTGGCTTGACGATTTCGAGAGCGCTGAGCCCACCGCGGGCGGCGGCATCGACCCGGCTCTGCTCGAAGGGCTCAACCCCGCGCAGCGCGAGGCCGTCGAGTACCGCGGCCCCTCACTGCTGATCGTCGCTGGCGCAGGCTCTGGCAAGACGAGCGTTCTCACCCGCCGCATCGCCGGACTGCTGCAGAGCCGCGAAGCGTGGCCGAGCCAGATTCTCGCCATCACCTTCACCAATAAGGCCGCGGCCGAGATGCGCGAGCGCGTCGGCCAACTCGTCGGTGGGGCGGCCGAGGGCATGTGGATTTCGACGTTCCACTCGGCGTGCGTGCGTATTCTTCGTCGTCAGGCCGAGGTCTTCGGCATGAAGCAGAGCTTCACCATCTATGACTCGGCTGATCAGAAGGCCCTGCTCAAGCGCATCATCAAGGAGTTGGATGCCGACGTCAACGGCTTCACCCCCGGCGGCGTCTCGAGCCGCATCTCGAAGCTCAAGAACGAGCTGACCGACCTCGACGCCTTCGCCCGTTCCGTCAACATGAACGACCCGAAAGAGGCGGGTTTCGTCGAGATCTACCGGCAGTATCAGGCGTCGCTGCGCCGAGCCAACGCCCTCGACTTCGATGACATCATCGGCGAGACCGTCTACCTGTTTCGGGCCTTCCCCGACGTCGCTGCGCTCTACCAGCGCCGCTTTCGGCACGTGCTCGTCGACGAATACCAAGACACCAACCACGCCCAGTACGCCCTCATTCGCGAGCTAGTGAGCGCGGTGAAGCCGCAGCACGTTCCGGCGGACACCCGCATCAAACTGGATGCGACAGGCGGCATTCCCGCCGCCTCACTGACCGTGGTCGGCGACAGCGACCAGTCGATCTACGCGTTTCGCGGCGCAGACATTCGCAACATCGTCGAGTTCGAGCGCGACTACCCCAACACCCGGGTCGTCCTGCTCGAGCAGAACTACCGCTCGACCCAGAACATTCTCGACGCGGCCAACGCCGTCATCTCGAACAACTTCGACCGCAAGGCGAAGAACCTGTTCACGACGGTGGGCAGCGGCGAGAAGGTCATTGGCTACACCGGCTACTCCGGCCACGACGAGGCGCAGTTCGTCGCCGACGAGGTCGAGGCGTTGCGGTCGAAGGGCGTCAACTACCGCGACGTCGCGGTCTTCGTGCGCACCAACGCACAGACGCGACCGCTGGAGGAGATCTTCATTCGGTCGGCGATTCCGTACCGCATTCCCGGCGGCACCAAGTTCTATGAGCGCGCAGAGATCAAAGACGCCATGGCCTACCTCACCCAGGTGGCCAACCCGGACGACGACCTCGCCCTTCGCCGCATCATGAACGTGCCGAAGCGCGGCATCGGCCCCGCAACCGAGGCCGCGCTGCAGGCCTACGCCGACCGCATGGGTATGCCGCTGCGTGAGGCCCTGCTCGATGCTCCGCAGCTCGGGCTCGGCCCGAAGCTCACCGCGGCGATTCTCGAGCTCGGCCAGCTGCTCGATGAGGCGACGGCGCTGGCGGCCACGGCATCCCCGTCTGATGTCATCTCGAAGCTGCTGCAGTCGAGCGGTCTGTTCGCGAAGTACAAGGGCAGCGGTGACCCGCAGGATGCGGCCCGGGCCGAGAACCTTGAAGAGCTCGTCTCGCAGACCAAGGAGTTTCGGGTCTCGACCCCCGACGGCACGCTCATCGACTTTCTCACCTCTGTCGCGCTCTTCGCGGCGGCCGACGAGATCGATGACGAGGCCGGCTCCGTGTCGATCATGACCCTGCACACCGCAAAGGGCCTCGAGTACAACACGGTCTTTCTCACCGGAATCGAGGAGGGGCTGCTGCCCCACCAGATGTCGGCCAACGAGCCGGGTGGCCTCGCAGAAGAGCGCCGGTTGTTCTACGTCGGCATCACTCGCGCTCGCGAGCGGCTCTACATCTCGCTCGCCACCTCGCGGGCGAGCTTCGGAGACGTCAACGTCGCCATGCCCAGCCGCTTTCTGCAGGAGATTCCGGGCGACCTCATCGACTGGCGGCAGTCGCCCGGCATGGCCAACAGCTACGGCGGGCAGTACCCGCGCGCCATCAACGCTCGACGCGACGGTCGCACCGTCGGATTCGAGCGCTTCGAGCTCGCGCCCGCACCCAAGGTCAAGACGCAGTGGACGAGCCAGGTCACCGGGGTGGTTCGCGACAACGGCGACCTGACTCTGGCCGCGGGGGACCGCATCCGACACACCGACTTTGGCGACGGACGCGTGACAGCGGTCACCGGCGAGGGCGCCAAGCGCGTGGCCGAGGTGCAATTCGACACGATGGGTCGCAAGCGCCTTCTGATCAAGATTGCTCCGATCGAGAAGCTCTAGAACCCTGTGGGCATTTTGGGGGACATGCTTTGTCCCCTCCATTGGGGCGTGAGAGCGCTCTCGATGCGAGCTATGTTCAACAGAACGGTCCAGATAGAAAACAAGGTGTTTCACTATGGTCAAGGGAGACCACATCATTCGCGCGGCAGTCGCCGTGCTCGCCCTCACGCTGCTCAGCGCGTGCGGATCGCCCGCCCCGACGGTTCCCGGTGACTACCCCGACGTCTCGCTTGCGGCAACGAAGTCTCCCGCGCAGCTGCTGCGCAACGAAGCGGCCAACCGTCTGCCCGCTGCGGTGATTGACCAGATCATCGAATCTGAAGACGTGTCGGTCCCCTGTCTTTCAGAGAAGGATGACCCCCAGGGCATCGTGCGCTCCTGGCACTCCACGGCCGACGTGCTCATCATCGATGACGGCGTCACCGAGGTGCAGACTCTCGTCAACGACCTGACCGCATCGTTTGAGGAGCAGGGCTGGACCGCCCGCAACCTCGGCGGCAACGCGAGCGTCACCAGCAAGCTGATCGAGAGCGACACCTCGCTCGCCGACATCCAGATCGCCGGCTACAAGCCGAACGACACCATGCCGTCGACGGGCCTTGAGGTCAAGGTCGAGCAGACCACGGTGCAGATTCAGGTGCACGGCCCGTGCGTGCGCACTGACGGCACCGACTCCGATGAGGTCACCGGGCTCGAGAAGTAGGCTGCCCCCAGCTTTGGGGTGCGTTCACCCGCTGTTTGCCGGGCGGTCGCGCTGCTAAGTTCAATGCACTGGTAACGGCGCTGGTACTTAGTACCCCGGCGCCACTGCGCCGCCCGACCCCGAGGTGCAGCCATGGCATTTTCTCTCACCGCCCGCATGACAGCTGCCGCCGCGCTCTGCGCTCTGCTGCTCACCGGATGCGCCTCCAGTGCCCCGACCGACGAGCTCACCCTCGCGCAGACCAAGTCGCCCGTGCAGTTGCTGCGCAATGAGGCCGCGAGCCGGATGCCTGACGAGGTCGTCGCGCAGATTCTCAACACCCAAGACGAGTCGACGAACTGCCGCACCCCCGAAACTGATCCAGAGGGGCTGCTGCGATCGTGGCGCTCGATCATTCGCTTTCAGCTCGTCTACAGCGACTCCATTGATGCGGCAGCTGTCGTCGACGACCTTGCAGCCTCGTTCGTCGATCAGGGCTGGGAGCAGGGCATCTACGGCACCGCCTCGATCATCGAGCTGACCCGTGCGGGATCCGAGACGAACGTGCACATCTCAATCAAGAAGGCCAACGAAGAGGATCAGGTTGGTGCCGAGATTCAGCTCGCCGTCGCCGGCCCGTGCGTCATGACCGGCGGCAAGGAATCTGGCGAGGTTCGCGACCTCGGTCCGGTGGACGACAAGTAGCAGCGATGCGACGCGTCAGCCTGATAGCCGCAGCGTTTCTGCTGATGCTCTCTGGCTGCGCGCAGCAGTCTGGCATCTCGCTTGCAGAGGCAAAGTCGAGTGTGCAGCTGCTGCGCAATGACGCCGCGAGCCGCATTCCGCCAGAACTCATCGACATCGTGCTCGTCTCGAGCGACCTGTCGGTGAGCTGCGACCCAGTGAGCACGGATCCGGATGGCCTCCTGCGTTCCTGGCAGTCCGGCTCGCGCATCAGCCTGCAGCCCGGAGCCGATCTCGACGCGGTCGTCGATGACCTCGTCGCCAGTTTCGTTGATCAGGGGTGGGAGGCGTCCGGGTCGGCGAGCAGCACGACCCTGACCAGCTCCACCATCTTCAGCGACATCGAGGTCACCGCCACCGAAGCCACGGATGACACCAGCGCCCCCGAGATCTCCCTCGCGCTGAGCAGCCCCTGCGTGCAGACCGACGGTGCGAACTCCAAGGAGGTGCGCGAGCTCGAGGCGATGGCCTTCTAGCTCGCGTTCACCGCACGGATACCTGCGCTTAGTGCGCACTCCCTAGCCTGCGGGCATGCGTGTCATTGCCCTGCTCCTCGCCGCCCTGCTACTTGCCGGCTGCTCAGCCGAACCCGAGGGACTCACCCTCGTCGAGACCAAGTCACCGGTGCAGTTGCTGCGCAACGACGCCTGGTTTCGCCTTCCCGACGTCATGATCCAAGGCGACAGCGAGACGACGGATGTCTCTGCCGCGTGCGACGACGACCCCGACGGCCGCTTGCGTCTCTGGCAGTCCAGCACCATCGCCCTGCTGACCAACTCGCAGGCGCCGCGGGTCGTCACCGCCGGTGACGACCTGACCGCGACCTTCGTTGAGCAGGGGTGGGAGGCTGCGCGCTCCGAGGAAGGGAACGCGGTGCTCACCGTGCTGACCCGGGCGCCGTCGGTCGCCGTGATCGAGATTGAGGCAGTGCCGAAGACCGCGGAGCACCGTGCTTCGATTCGGATCACGGCATCCGGCCCGTGTGTTGAAACTGCCGGTGCCGACTCGGATGAGGTGCGAGCTCTTGAGGGAGATTAAGCGCCCAGTGAGCAGGGGTAGGCTTTCCTGTGGCCAAAGTCTCTTGACGTCGAGCTAGTTTCACGTCTCTGGCCCCAGCAAACACGCGCGATAGGACGAAACCGTGGATCTTTTCGAGTACCAGGCCCGAGACCTGTTCGAGTCGTACGGGGTTCCCGTACTGCAGGGCATTGTCGCTGACACGCCGGAGGAGGCTGCGGCCGCCGCGGCGAAGATTGGCGGCGTTGTTGTCGTCAAGGCGCAGGTGAAGGCGGGAGGCCGCGGCAAGGCCGGCGGCGTCAAGGTGGTGCGCACCCCAGAGGAGGCAGCCACGGCCGCCGAGGCGATCCTGCAGCTCGAGATCAAGGGCCTGCCCGTCAGCCGGGTCATGATCGCCCAGGGTGCGGACATCAAGCAGGAGTTCTACTTCTCGATCCTGCTCGACCGCGCCAACCGCAGCTACCTCTCGCTCTGCAGCGTTGAGGGCGGCATGGAGATCGAGGAGCTCGCCGTTGAGCGCCCCGAGGCCCTCGCCAAGGTCGAGGTCGACCCGATCGCCGGCATCGACCTCGCGAAGGCTGCTGAGATCGCCGTGGCCGGTGGATTCCCCGCTGACCTCGTCGACAAGGTCGCCCCGGTGCTCGTCAAGCTCTACGAGGTCTACAAGGGTGAGGACGCCACGCTCGTCGAGGTCAACCCGCTCGTTCTGACCGGCGCTGGCGACATCGTGGCCCTCGATGGCAAGGTCTCGCTCGACGAGAACGCCGGATTCCGCCACCCGAACCACGCCGCCCTTGAGGACGCCGCGGCTGCCGACCCGCTCGAGGCGAAGGCCAAAGCCAACGACCTCAACTACGTCAAGCTGGACGGCGAAGTCGGCATCATCGGCAACGGCGCCGGGCTCGTCATGTCGACCCTCGATGTCGTCGCCTACGCGGGTGAGCGCCACGGTGGCGTCAAGCCGGCGAACTTTCTCGACATCGGCGGTGGAGCTTCGGCCGAGGTCATGGCTGCCGGCCTCGACGTGATTCTCGGTGACCCGCAGGTCAAGAGCGTTTTCGTCAACGTGTTCGGCGGTATCACCGCCTGCGACGCGGTGGCCAACGGCATCATCGGCGCCCTCGCCACTCTCGGCGACACGGCGACCAAGCCGCTCGTCGTTCGTCTCGACGGCAACAAGGTCGACGAGGGTCGGGCGATTCTCGCCGCGGCCAACCACCCGCTGGTGACTCTCGCGACATCCATGGACGACGGGGCCGACAAGGCCGCCGCGCTGGCTTCGAAGTAAAGGTTTAGAACATGTCGATCTTCCTCAACAAGGACTCCAAGGTCATCGTCCAGGGCATCACCGGCGGCGAGGGCACCAAGCACACGGCGCTCATGCTCAAGGCGGGCACTCAGGTCGTCGGCGGCGTCAACGCCCGCAAGGCCGGAACCACTGTCTCGCACGACGGCGGCGTTGAGCTGCCGGTCTTCGGCACTGTCACCGAGGCCATCGCCGAGACCGGCGCCGATGTTTCCATCGTCTTCGTGCCGCCGGCCTTCGCCAAGGACGCGGTGCTCGAGGCTATCGACGCCGAGATTCCGCTCGTCGTCGTGATCACCGAGGGCATCCCGATTCAGGATTCCGCTGAGTTCTGGGCCAAGGCCAAGGCCTCGGGCAAGACGCAGATCATCGGCCCGAACTGCCCCGGAATCATCACCCCGGGTGAGGCGCTCGTCGGCATCACCCCGGCAAACATCACGGGCAAAGGCCCCATCGGCCTCGTCTCGAAGTCGGGCACCCTGACCTACCAGATGATGTACGAGCTGCGCGATCTCGGCTTCTCGACCGCCATCGGCATCGGCGGCGACCCCATCATCGGCACCACCCACATCGACGCGCTGCGTGCCTTCGAGGCCGACCCCGAGACCAAGGCGATCGTCATGATCGGCGAGATCGGTGGCGACGCTGAGGAGCGTGCCGCGGAGTTCATCAAGGCGAACGTCACCAAGCCGGTCGTCGGCTACGTGGCCGGATTCACCGCCCCAGAGGGCAAGACCATGGGCCATGCCGGCGCCATCGTCTCCTCCGGCGCGGGCACCGCACAGGGCAAGAAGGAGGCCCTCGAGGCCGCCGGAGTCAAGGTCGGCAAGACGCCGAGCGAGGCCGCTGCCCTCATGCGCGAGATTCTCGCGTCGCTCTAGGTTTCACGCGCGAATGGCCGGCCTTGCGGGGTCGGCCATCCGCGGTTTAAAAAGAACCACTTTGTGCTGCCGGGCGTGGTCGTGAAAACGCCGAGGCCACGGCGGCCGCGGTATCGATCCTCGCCGCCGCCCAATAGGGTGAATGCACGGGGCGGTAGCCGAAGCCGCCCGTGAAGGGTGCACCCATGTCGACACAGTCCACGAAGCGCCGCTGGATGGCAGGCATCGCCCTGACCGCCGCGCTCGCCACCACGCTCACCGGCTGCTTCTTGCTTCCCGCGGGCGGCGCCGACAAGGACGAGCCAGCCGAGCCCACCGACACGGCCTTCGCCGAGTACTTCACCCAAGAGCTCGAGTGGGACGACTGCGGCAGCCTCGAGTGCGCCACGATGAGCGTTCCCATTGACTGGGAAGACGAGGAGAGCGACTCCGTCGAGATCGCCCTCGCCAAGCAGACCGCCACCGGGGACTCCAAGGGCACCATCTTCGTCAACCCGGGCGGACCGGGTGGATCCGGCGTCGAGTTCGTCGAGTACGCCGTCACCGAAGACCTCGCCGACAGCTTCGACGTCGTCGGCTGGGACCCGCGCGGCGTCGGCGCATCGACCCCGGTCACCTGCTTCGACGACGCAGAGAAGGACGCGTCGCTCTACGAGACCTTCGACGAGCCCTACCAGTCCGAGGAGTGGATCGACGAGCTCACCGGCGACCTAGAGGACTACGCGGCGGCCTGTGACGAGAACACCGGAGCCCTGCTCGGCAAGCTCGACACCGTGAGCACCGCCCACGACCTCGAACTCATGCGTGCGCTGATCACCGGCGACGAGCCGCTCGAGTACGTCGGCTACTCCTACGGAACCTTCATCGGCGCCGTCTATGCAGAGATCTTCCCCGAGAACGTCGGCCACCTCGTGCTCGACGGCGCGGTAGACCCCAAGGTTGAGGCCTTCGACGAACTCGTCGTGCAGGCGGTTGGCTTCGAGAACAACCTGCGGGCCTACATGGAGGACTGCCTCGCCAACGACGGATGCCCCTTCACCGGCACCGTCGACGAGGGCATGCTGCAGGCGGGCGCCCTCATGGGCAGCGTCGACGGCGCGGGCCTCGTGTCGGAGGACGGCCGCGAGGTCGACTCCGCCACCGTCGGCACCGGCGTGGCCATGTCGCTCTACTCTGCCGACTACTGGAGCTACCTGACCGACCTGTTCAACGGCATCAAGACGGGCGACGCCGAGCCGGTGTTCTTCCTCGCCGACATCTACAACGGCCGCGAGCAGGGCGGTAGCTACGCCGACAACTCGGTCGAGGTCTACCAGGCCACCACCTGCGTCGACAACGATTGGACCTCCGACTCGGCGTCGACCCTTGACCGCCTTGCCGAGATCACCGCGGCCGCACCCACGATCGGCCCGTACATCACGCTCGACGACTACGCCGTGCTCGACGTGCTCTGCAACAACTGGCCGTACCCGGCCGCGGAGTTCCCGGAGGAGTACGACGCCGAGGGCGCCGCGCCGATCCTGGTGATCGGTACGACGAACGACCCCGCGACCCCCTACGTGTGGTCGGAGGCGCTCGCCAACCAGCTCGACAGCGGAGTGCTCATCACGGTTGAGGGCGACGGCCACACGGCCTACAACGGCAGCAACGACTGCGTGAACGAGGTCGTCGACCAGTACTTCCTCGAGAACGAGGTTCCTGAGAGCGACCCGAACTGCTAGCGGTCTAGACCGAGAGTCTGCGTGAGCGGGCGGTGGGTGCCGGGTACGTTTGACCCGACATGAACCGCTCGCTCACTGCTCTTTTCGCCGCCCTCGAGGCTGTGCTGGTGGTGGGCGTCGGCATCGGCATCCCTCTGGTTCCCCTGACGGTGTTGTGGGCCGTGCAGTACGGCTTCGCGGTGGACTGGGTGGTGTTCTGGCGGGCATCCGCCGACACCTGGCTGGTCGGGCACGGTGTCGACATGCAGGTGGCGCTCGACGAGCTGCTCGCCCTCAGCGTCGGCGCCCCCGCTGGCACGGCTTTCCCGGTGAGCATCGCCCCGCTTGGCTTCGCCCTGCTCACGCTGTTGCTCGCCCTTCGGGCCGGACGCCGCGTCGGCGAGACTCGCTACCGCACGCTCGGCGCGCTTGCCGCGCTAGGCACCTTCGTGCTGCTCAGCACGGCCATCACTCTCACGGCGCTGTACCCGCTGGCCCGTCCGTCGATCGCGCAGGGCATCGCCCTGCCGACCCTCGTCTTCGCACTCGGCTTCGGCATCGGTCTTCTGCGCACTGCACGTGCAGAAGGGGATGACGCCGGCAGCTCCATCAAAGACTGGATATCCGACTGGTCGCCCTCCGTTCGCGCGCTCGTGCGCACCGCCCTGCAGGGTGGGGCTGCCGCCGTCGCGGGCATCCTCGCGGTCAGCGGGGTGCTGGCCGCCGCGCTCATCGCGCTGAGCTACGCGCAGGTCATCTCGCTCTACGAGGGGCTGCACGCGGGCGTCGTCGGCGGAATCGCCCTCACCCTCGGTCAGCTCGCGCTCATGCCCAACCTCGTCATCTGGACAGCCGCGTGGCTCGTCGGGCCCGGGTTCGCGATTGGAACCGGGTCGAGTGTCAGCCCGCTGTCGACGGTGCTGGGGCCGGTGCCATCCGTGCCGGTTCTCGGAGCGCTGCCCACGGGTGACCTCGCTTTCGGCTTTCTCGGCATTGCCGTGCCGATCGTTATCGCGTTTCTTGCGGCGGCGCTGCTGCGTGCGCGCCTCGTGCGCGAGCTCGACGTCGAGTACCCGCTGCTCTGGCTCGGCGGTGCCGCGGTCGGCATGGGAGTCGTGGCGGGCGTGCTGCTCGGGCTGCTCGCCGCGGTGTCGGGTGGCGCGGCTGGCCCCGGCCGCCTCGCTGAGGTGGGCCCGGATGCCCTCGCCGTTGGCCTCTTCGCGGCGCTCGAGGTCACCGTCGCCGCGGCCCTTGGTCTGCTCGTCTCGCGACAACGGTAGGCTTTCACGGTGCTCTCGCTCGTCGTTCTCATCTCTGGAGGCGGCTCCAACCTCCGCGCTCTGCTCGAGGCGTCACAGGACGCCGAGTTTCCCGCGCGCGTGATTGCGGTCGGTGCCGATCGCGACGCCGAGGGCCTCGCGCACGCCGAGGAGTTCGGCATCCCGACCTTCTCTGTTGCGCTCTCGAACTTCGCCGACCGTGCGGCATGGGGCGACGAGCTGCTGTCGCAGGTGCAGGGTTGGAACCCCGACCTCGTCGTGCTCAGCGGCTTCATGAAACTGCTGCCGCCGCGGGTCGTCGAGGCGCTCTCGCCGCAGCTCATCAACACGCACCCGGCCTACCTTCCCGAGTTCCCCGGAGCCCACGGCGTGCGCGACGCCATCGCGGCCGGGGTCACCGAGAGCGGTGCCAGCGTCATCGTCGTCGACAACGGGGTCGACAGTGGCCCGATCATCTCGCAGCAGCGCGTGCCGGTGCTGCCCGGTGACACGGAACACGACCTCCACGACCGCATCAAAATCGTCGAGCGAGAGCTGCTGGTGCAGGCAGTTCTCGACATCGCCAACGGACACGTCGACCTGAAGGAGCTGCCATGAGCGGACCAACCCACGACCCCGCCCTCTACCGCGAGCGTGACGTCATCGTCATCAAGCGCGCCCTGGTCAGCGTCAGCGACAAGACCGGCCTGATCGAGCTCGCGCAGGCGCTGGCGGATGCCGGTGTTGAAATCGTGTCGACCGGCGGCTCTGCGGCCGCGATCGCGGCGGCCGGCATCCCCGTGGTGCAGGTCGGCGACGTAACCGGCTACCCGGAGTCGCTCGACGGGCGCGTGCGCACCCTGCACCCCGTCATCCACTCCGGACTGCTGGCCGACCTCCGCCTCGAGTCGCACGAGACCGAGCTCGCCGCACAGGGCATCGCCCCCTTCGAGCTCGTGGTGAGCAACCTCTACCCCTTCGTCGAGACCATTGCCGCGGGTGTCACCGGCGACAACGCAATCGAGCAGATCGACATCGGCGGCCCCGCCATGGTGCGCGCCTCGGCCAAGAACCACGCGAATATCGCCGTCGTCACCTCGCCCGACTCCTACGACCAGGTAAAGAAGGCGCTCGCCCTCGGCGGCACGACGCTGAAGCAGCGCCAGCGCTTCGCGAGCGAGGCCTTCGCCCACACCGCGGCCTACGACGCCGCGGTCGCGACCTGGTTCGCGTCGTCCGTTGCGAAGCCCAGCGTCGCGTCGCTGCACGTCAGCGCCACGCTCGAGAGCGAGCTGCGCTACGGCGAGAACTCGCACCAGAGCGCCGCGCTCTACGTCGAGCCGCAGGGTCACGGCATCGCCCAGTCGACCCAGCTGCACGGCAAAGAGATGTCGTACAACAACTACGTGGATGCCGACGCCGCCGTGCGCGCCGCCTACGACTTCGACGAGCCCGCCGTCGCCATCATCAAGCACGCGAACCCCTGCGGCATCGCGGTCGCTCGCGGAGCCGGCGACGCCGTCGCCTCTGCGCACGCTCGCGCGCACGCCTGCGACCCGCTCTCGGCCTTCGGTGGAGTCATCGCCTCCAACCGCGTGATCACCGCAGAGGCCGCAGAGTCGATCAAAGACATCTTCACCGAGGTCGTCGTGGCCCCCGGCTTTGAGCCCGAGGCGCTCGCCGTGCTGCAGGCGAAGAAGAACCTGCGCCTGCTGCAGCTGCCCGACGACTATGCGCGGGATGCCACCGAGATCAAGCAGATCAGCGGCGGATTTCTCGTGCAGTCCACCGACACCTACGAGGGCTTCAGCAGCGCCGGTTGGACGCTGGTCGCTGGCGAGGCTGCCGACCCCGCCACGCTCGCCGATCTCGAGTTCGCCTGGCGTGCGGTGCGCTCTGTGAAGTCCAACGGCATCCTGCTCGCCCACGACGGCGCCTCGGTTGGCGTCGGCATGGGCCAGGTCAACCGCGTCGACAGCTGCCACCTCGCGGTCAGCCGCGCGGGCGACCGCGCCGCTGGGTCGGTCGCGGCAAGCGACGCGTTCTTCCCCTTTGCCGACGGACCGCAGATTCTCATCGACGGGGGAGTGCGCGCGATCGTGCAGCCCGGCGGCTCCATTCGCGACGAGGAGGTCATCGCCGCGGCGGCTGCGGCCGGTGTGACGATGTACTTCACGGGCGAGCGGCACTTCTTCCACTGACGCGCCCCTAGGCTCGAAGCATGCTCTCCAGCCTTCCCCAGCCCCGTCGCATCCTCGCCTCTGTGGCGACGGCGCTGCTCGTCGCGCTCACCGCGCATCTGGCAACCGCGCTCGCGTACTTCATCTCCTATGACTTCGCGGCGAGTGCCTTCGCGCGCATCAACCTGTATTTTCTGCCGTCGTCGGTCATCGCCTTCGTGGTGCTGGCGGTGCTCGCCTACCTCGGCGCCTTCACCCGGTGGTACCTCGCGCTGCCCGCTGGCTTCATTGCCGGGGTCATCGGTGCCTTCTTCGGCACCATGATCTCGATCGCGCAGACCGGCGCGGCCATCACCGTCGAGTGGGTCGGAGCCATTCTCGGCACCCTCGGCGGGTCCAACCTGTTCTTTGTCGTCACACTGCTCGTCTCAGCGACCACCCTCGGCCTCGCGGTGTGGCACAAGGCACTCGAGGTGCGGGGCTTCGGTAAGGGGCGCGGCCGCATCGCGCTGATCCGCCTCCCGGCATCCAACCTCGCCGACGGGCAGGTCACCCACATTGAGCGCAGCCCGATCGACGCCGATCTGGCCGACGAGCAGTGGGATGCCTACGCGGCTGCCCTCACGGCCCACGGCTGGACCACCGTCGAGGTGCTGCCCGCCCCCGACATGGCCGACTCCGTCTTCGTAGAAGACGCTGTCGTGCTCTTCGGCCGCACCGCCGTCATCACCAGCCCAGGGGCCGAGTCTCGTCGCGGCGAGATCACCGACGTCGAGTCGAGTGTTCGCGAGCTCGGGCTTCGCATCGAGCGGATCACCCTGCCGGGCACCCTCGACGGAGGCGACGTTCTCAAGGTCGGCACCACCGTCTACGTCGGTCGGGGTGGCCGCACCAACGCGGAGGGCATCCGCCAGCTGCGCGCGATCGTCTCGCGGCTCGGGTACACCCTCGTCGCCGTCCCCATCACGAAGGTGCTGCACCTCAAGAGCGCCGTCACCGCCCTGCCCGACGGCACCGTCATCGGCTACCCGCCGCTCGTCGACGACCCGAGCATCTTCGGCCGCTTCCTCGCGATGCCTGAGGAGGCCGGGGCGCACGTCGTCGAGCTTGCCGCCGACACCGTGCTCATGGCGGCGTCCGCACCGCAGAGTGCGCAGCTCATCCGTGAGCTTGGTTACACGGTGGTCGAGGTCGACATCAGTGAGTTCGAGAAGCTCGAGGGCTGCGTCACCTGCTTGTCGGTGCGCGTGCGCTAGACAGCGTCGACGGTCGTGCCCTAGTCTGAAAGGCTCTGCAGACGACACGACTCCCAGGGGGATGCAATGACTAAGACGGTAAACGCCACGGCCACGATCGACGCCGGCGCTGTCTCAGTCGCGCGACGTCGAGCCGCTAGCTCACGCTAGCGCTCCCACCCACCTCTTCTCAGTTCGTATTCTCGCTGTCGAGTGGCAGCTCTAAGGCTTCTCTATGACCACGTCACCGACCCCTGTCGGCACCGTTCGCGCGCTCGCACGGCTGTACGACTTCGCTCGCCCGGCCATGCCGCGGCTCATTCTTGGCACCATCGCCTCGCTGCTCTCGAACATCGTCGCCCTGCTCATTCCGCAGGTGCTGCGCTTCATCGTCGACGGCCCGCTCGCGTCGGGTGATCGCGCTGCGCTCGCGCCGTTCATCCTCTTCGTGCTGATCCTCGGCGTGCTCGAGGCGGGGCTGTTCGCGCTGCGTCGCGTCTTCGCCCTGATTCCGACGACGCACGTCGAGGCGAGCATGCGCAACGCGTTCTACGCGAAGCTGCAAGACCTTCCGGTGGCCTTCCACGACCGCTGGGCCAGCGGGCAGCTGCTCTCGCGCATGATGAGCGACCTCGGGCTCATTCGCCGGTGGCTGGCCTTCGGCGTCATTCTGCTGCTGGTCAACGTCGTCACCGTCGTGCTCGGCCTCGTCTTTCTCGTATCGATCTCGTGGGTGCTCGGCGTGATCTTCGTGCTCTGCTCCGCGCCGCTGTGGATCTTCAGCTACAAGTTCGAGGCGAAGTACTCAGAGATCTCGCGCCGCAGCCAAGACCAATCGGGCGACCTCGCGACGGCCGTCGAGGAGTCGGTGCACGGCATCCGTGTGCTCAAGGCCTTCGGTCGTGGGCGGCACGCACTCGCCAACTTCGCCACCCAGGCCGACGAGCTGCGGCAGACCGAGATCGCGAAGGCGCGGGCGATCGGCGGCATCTGGCTGTGGATCGTCGTCGTGCCCGACGTCACCTTCGCCATCGGCCTGTTCGCCGGTGTCGTGCTCGCCGTCAACGGCCAGATCACGGTCGGCGCCCTCGTCGCGTTCTTCGCGACCGCGATGGTGCTGCGCTTCCCGGTCGACTCGATCGGCTTTCTGCTGTCGATGACCTTCGACGCGCGCACGGCCACCGATCGCTACTTCGAGGTGATGGACTCAGAGAACACCGTCGTTGACCCCGAGAACCCGGTCGACATCGTCGACCCGGTCGGGCGACTCGTCTTCGAGAACGTGCACTTCAGATACCAGGACGCCCCCGAGGGCCAGCGCGACCTGCTCGACGGCATCGACCTCGCGATCGAGCCGGGCGAGACCATGGCCATCGTGGGTCTCACGGGCAGCGGCAAGACGACGCTGACCGCGCTCGCCACCCGCCTCTACGACGTCACCGGCGGTCGGGTCACGCTCGACGGTATCGACGTGCGCGAACTCTGCCGCGAGCAGCTGCGCACCCACATCTCGATGGCCTTCGAAGACGCGACGCTGTTTTCCGCATCCGTGCGCGAGAACGTGCTCATGGGGCGACCGGATGCCGGCGACGCCGAACTCGAGAAGGCCCTCGCCATCGCGCAGGCCGACTTCGTGCACGAGCTGCCGCAGGGACTCGACACCACCATCGGCGAGGAGGGCCTCAGCCTCAGCGGCGGGCAGCGCCAACGGCTGGCGCTTGCTCGTGCGGTGGCAGCCGACCCGGAGGTGCTCGTGCTTGACGACCCGCTGTCCGCTCTCGATGTCGACACCGAGGCGCTCGTCGAGGAGGCGTTGCGTCGCGTGCTCGCCTCGACAACGGCGCTGGTCGTCGCGCACCGCCCCTCGACCGTCGCCCTCGCCGACCGCGTTGCGCTGCTCGAGAACGGCCGCGTCACCGCCGTCGGCACCCACTCAGAACTGCTCGCCAGCAGCGAGCACTACCGCTACGTCATCTCGAGTCTCGATCCTGAAGGGGAGGTAGTCCGATGAGCATGCTCGGCACGGCGGATGAGGACCGCCAGAACCTCAGCAAAGAAGAGTCCCGCGCGGTGCGGCAGCGCTCGCTGCGCCTGCTCGGGTCGCTGCTGCGCCCGTTGCGCGTGCGCGTCATCCTCACCGCCTTCGTCGTTGTTGGCACGACCGCCGCGCAGGTGGCTGGCCCGGCCCTGATCGCCTACGGCATCAACCAAGGACTGCCCGCCGCTCTCACAGCAGACTGGATGCCGATCGGCCTTGCCGCTGGCGCCTTCATCGCGACCGGCATCGTCGGCGCTATCTCGATGGCCTGGTACGTCGTGCTCACCGCTCGGGTGAGTCAGGCGGTGCTGCTCGATCTGCGCAAGCGGGTCTTCAAGCAGACGCAGGATCTCAGCCTCGACTTTCACGAGAACTACACCTCTGGCCGCATCATCGCGCGCCAGACCAGTGATCTCGATGCCATTCGGGAGCTGCTGGATGGCGGCCTCAGCCAGCTGGTGCAGGGCGGCCTGTTCATGCTGTTCGTCGCGATCGCGGCGTTCCTTGTCGATCCGATCAGCGCGGGCATCCTGCTCGGTGCCCTGCTGCCCTTCGCGCTGCTGAGCCGCTGGTTCCAGTACCACTCGAGCAAGCGGTTCCGCCGCACGCGCACGGCGTCGGCGCGGGTGATCGTGCACTTCGTCGAGACGATGCGCGGCATCCGTGCGGTTCAGGCCTTCCGCAAGGAGGAGCGCAACCGGGTCGATTTCGGCGACCACGTCGAGGAGTACCGGGATGCCAACGCGCGGGTCTTCCGCCTGTTCAGCATCTACGAGCCCGGCATCGTGCTCATCGGCAACGTGACTCTCGGCATCGTGCTGCTCGCGGGCAGCCTTCGCGTGCTCGACGGCGGCCTCGCTATCGGCTCGCTGCTCGCCGCGCTGCTCTACTCGCGACAGTTCTTCATGCCGACCTACGACATGGCGATGTTCTACAACTCGTACCAGTCGGCGGCCTCGGCGCTCGAGAAGATCAGCGGCGTGCTCGAAGAGACTCCAACGGTCTCGAACCCGACGACGCCGATTGACCTCTGGCAGGCGAAGGGCGCGCTCGACTTCGACCGCGTCGCTTTCTCGTACACGCGCGACTCTGTCGTGCTGCCCGAGTTCGACCTGCAGATTCCCGCCGGGCAGACGATCGCCCTCGTCGGAACCACCGGCGCGGGCAAGTCGACGCTCGCCAAGCTCATCTCGCGCTTCTACGACCCGACGAACGGACGCCTCTCGCTCGACGGCGTCGACCTGCGGCAGATGCACCCGAAAGACCTGCGGCGCGCAATCGTCATGGTCACCCAGGAGGCCTACCTGTTCTCCGGCACGGTCGCAGAGAACATCGCCCTCGGCAACCCCGACGCCACGCACGAGCAGATTGTCGGCGCAGCCAAAGCCGTCGGAGCCCACGAGTTCATCGAGGCCCTTCCCCACGGATACGACACGGATGTCAACAAGCGCGGTGGTCGCGTCTCGGCCGGGCAGCGCCAGCTGCTCAGCTTCGCGCGCGCCTTCCTCGCCGACCCCGTCGTGCTGATCCTCGACGAGGCAACCGCCTCGCTCGACATCCCGTCGGAGCGCCTCGTGCAGGTTGGGCTGCAGACGCTGCTCGCCGACCGTACCGCGATCATCATCGCCCACCGCCTCTCGACGGTGGCGATCGCCGACCGCGTGCTCGTCATGGAGCACGGCCGCATCGTCGAAGACGGCTCGCCCGCCGAGCTCATCGCGGGCACGGGGCGGTTCGCGCAGCTGCACGCGGCGTGGAGGGATTCGCTGGTCTAGGCCTCTCTCGCGAATGCGTCGCGCGCGCCGACGACTTGCCAGAAACCGCTCTCATTCGGGCGGCGCGAGCACTCTCGCGAGCAGTTTGTGGCAACTCCCGCGCGGGATACGGTTGCGCGGGCATACCTCGCCGCAACTCAGTGAAAGTTGCGCGCCACCGTGCGCCCCGCGACCGGCAGCGTCTCGAAGGCATCCGCGATGAGGTTCGTGACACCCTCGGGGCTGCGCTCGAGGATGCCGCGGATGATGAGGGCGGGCGACTCCCGCGCGACGCGACGGTAGCGGTTCCACACGCCGACGGTGCAGATGACGTTGACCATGCCGGTCTCATCCTCGAGGTTCATGAATGTGACGCCGCCCGCGGTCGCGGGGCGCTGGCGGTGGATGACGACCCCGCCGACCTCGACGCGGCGCTCCGCCTCGGCCGTGCGCAAATCCGCGGCGGATAGCACGCCGCGCTGCTTCAGATAGGCGCGCACGTGGCTCACCGGATGGTCGTTCGGTGAGATGCCGGTCGCCCAGAGGTCGCTGATCACCTGCTCCGCCGCGGTGAGCATGGGGAACAGCGGCGGCTGCACCGCGACGAAGGTGTCGGGCAGGTAGTCGGCCTTGTCGAGGGCGGCGTAGCCGGCATCCCAGATGGCCTCGCGGCGCGACATGCCCAGTCCCTCGAAGGCGCCGGCGGAGGCGAGGGACTCGAGCTGGGCGGCACTCAGGCCCACCCGGCGGCTGAGATCGCTCAGGTCGCGATAGTCACCCCGCAAACGCTCATCGACGATGCGCTGGGCGAGGTCGACGCCGATGCCGCGTACTGCAGCCAGGCCCAGTCGCACAGAGAGCCCGCGGTCGCGGCGGTGCTCGTCTGTTGCGTCGGCGGTCGCAGGGTCGAAGAGGCCGACGGGAGGCTGCTCGGCGAGAAGGCAGTCGTCGCGAGACGCGGGCTGATGAGCGCCCTCGAGCCCCGCGTGCACCCCGCTGAGGTGAATATCGGGCCCGAGTACCTCGACGCCGTGGCGGCGGGCATCCGCGGTGAGCGAGGCGGGGGAGTAGAAGCCCATCGGCTGCGCGCGCAGCAGCGAGGCGAGAAAGGCGGCGGGGTAGTGCAGCTTGATCCACGAGCTCGCGTAGACCAGAAGGGCGAAGCTGATCGAGTGGCTCTCGGCGAAGCCGAAGTTGGCGAAGGCCTCGATCTTGTCGTAGAGGCTGTCGGCGAGCTCGCCGGTGATGCCGTTCTCTGCCATGCCTGTATAGAGCTGCGCGCGCAGCGACGAGATTTTCTCCAGCCCCCGCTTCGAGCCCATCGCGCGCCGCAGCACATCCGCCTCGGCCGCCGAGCAGTTGCCGATCGTCATCGCCATCTGCATGAGCTGTTCCTGAAAGAGCGGAACGCCCATGGTGCGCTTGAGCACCGGCTCGAGCAGCGGATGCGGGTAGGTCACCGGCTCCTTGCCGAGCTTGCGACGAATGTATGGATGCACCGCCCCACCCTGAATCGGTCCAGGCCGGATGAGGGCAATCTCAATCACGAGCTCGTAGAACTCCCGCGGCTGCAGGCGCGGCAGCGTGCCCATCTGCGCGCGGCTCTCGACCTGAAACACCCCGACCGAGTCGGCGCGGCACAGCATGTCGTAGACGCCCTTCTCCTCCTTTGGCATGGTCTCGAGCGACCACTCGTCGGGCGTGTTGTCGCGAATCAGGTCGAAGCTGTACTGCAGCGCGGCGAGCATGCCGAGGCCGAGCAGGTCGAACTTGACGAGCCCCATCCACGCGCAGTCGTCTTTGTCCCACTGCACGACCGTGCGGTTCTCCATGCGCGCGTGCTCGATCGGCACGATCTCGCCGACCGGCCGCTGCGTGAGCACCATGCCACCGGAGTGGATGCCAAGGTGCCGCGGAAACTTCAACACCTCGGTCGCCAACTCGATAACAGCGGGTGGGATGTCGTGGCCATCCGGCGGCGAGATCGACGACCATGTATCGATCTGCTTCGACCACGCATCCTGCTGCCCTGGCCCATAGCCGAGTGCCTTCGCCATGTCGCGCACCGCGAACTTCGGACGGTAGCTGATGACATTCGCCACCTGCGCCGCGTTGCGCCGCCCGTACTTGCGAAAGACGTACTGAATCACCTCCTCGCGCCGGTCGGAGTCGAAGTCGACGTCGATGTCGGGCTCCTCGTCGCGCATCGCCGAGAGGAAGCGCTCGAAGGGCAGGCCATAGCGAATCGAGTCGACCGCCGTGATGCCGAGCAGGTAGCACACGGCCGAGTTAGCGGCCGAGCCGCGGCCCTGGCAGAGGATCCCCTCGCCGCGGGCGAACCACACGATGTCGCGCACGATGAGAAAGTAACCGGGAAAGTCCTTCTGCTCGATGACCTGCAGCTCGCGCTCGATGCGACTTCGCACCTCAGCAGAAGCGCGCGGGTATTTCACCTCGACGGCATCCCACACCAGCTGCCGCAGCCACGACATCGGGGTGTGCCCCTCTGGCACCTCCTGGCCGGGCAGCCCGGGCTTCATCGAGCGCAGCGCGAACGAGAGCTGGTTGCTGAACTCGACGGTGCGCTCGATCGCCCCCGGGTAGCGCGCGAAGCGCGCGGCCATCTCTTCTCCCGATCGAAGATGCGCAGCGGATGCCGGCAGCCAGCCGTCGAGATCATCCAGACTGCGCCGAGCGCGCACGGCGGCAATCGCGCTGGCGAGGTGGCGCTGCGCCGGCTGTGCGAAGTGCACGTTGCCCGTGGCCACGGCCGCGAGAGAGCGTCGGCGCGCGATCGCGTACAGCGCGTCGTTGTAGCTCGAGGCCAGGGGCTCCCCGTTGTCGATGAGCTCGACGGCGACGTTATCGCGCCCGAACAGCCAGACAAGGCGGTCGACCTCGCGGGCGGCGGCCTGCTCGCCCTGCAGCAGGGCCTGGCGCACGGTGCCCTTGCGGCATCCGGTCAGAATGAGAAAGTCGTTGGAAGCCTTCGCGGCGATGGCCTCCAGGTCGTAGACTGGGTGCCCCTTCTCTGCGCCGTCGGCCAGCTGGGCGGTCGTGATTACCTCGCTGAGGCGGTGGTAGCCGGCCTCCCGCCGAGCGAGCACGAGCAGGTGGCTGCCCTCGGGGTCCGGCTCGCCGTTCTGTGGCTTGGTCAGGTCGAGCGAGAGCTCTGCGCCGAACACGGTCTGCAGGCCCGGGTACTTCTCGGCCGCCTCGGCCATGCGCACGACCCCGTAGAACCCGTCGTGATCGGTCAGCGCGAGGCCGTGCAGACCGAGGCGCGCGGCCTCCTCGGCGAGCTGCTCTGGCTGGCTGGCGCCGTCGAGAAAACTGAAGGTGGAGTGCGCGTGCAGCTCGGCGTAGGGCACCCGCCCGGGTTCGTAGACGGTCGGCGCCTCGTAGGGCAGGCGCTTGCGCGAGAAGGCGGGGCCGTCGCCGCCGTCTTTCTCATCGCTCAGTCGGCGGTTGAGCTCGGACCATGGCATCGGGGGGTTGTTGAAACCCATCAGTCATACATCCCCTCTGCCCACCAGTCGAGCCCGTCGAGCACCACGAGCCACGCCGTCTCGCTCGCGTCGATGAGCTGAAAGCGGTTGGCGGTCGTGGCGGCGGCGGCATCCCACCAGCGCTGCGCGACTGGCCACGGGCCGGCCCAGGCCTCCACCCGCCGCAGGTCTTCGCGCTTACCGGTCGGCGAGAAGAAGGTTGGATGCGCCGACAGCACCCCGCGATCGCTCACCACGAGCTGCTCCCGCTGCGGGCCGAGCACCACGACCGTCCTCCGGTCGGCGAAGACGGTCGCCGGTGCGGGCTCGGGCAGGCTGCCGGGCCACGGCTTCGCGCGCTGTTTAGAAACAGAAACCCGGTCCCCCCAGGGCACGAGCACCTGCCGCTCCGCGAGCAGCCTCCCGCCGCCGAGCACCGCCGTCACGACGCCCTCGTGCCCGAGCATGCCCTGCACGCGCGAAAGCCCGTGGTGCACGCCCTCGTCGGGGCCGTTGCCCCACAGCCCAGCCTCGTGGGCGCCGACCGGGTCGACGGCCTCGGGCTCGATGCGCACGCGGGTGATCGCGCTGCGCAGGCCGCTGCCCGCGCTGCCCGACCCCTGCAGCTGCCAGCGCACCCGGTCGACGACGTCGGCTCCGGTGAACCAGCGCGGATGCAGCCAGGTGCGCTCGCTCGTTCCTTGGTCGTCAAAAAGAGCCACCCGCACCTCGGTGCAGGCCAGCTTGTCGGCGAGCAGCTCATCGATGAAGCGATCGGCCGCCGCCCGAATCGCGAAGGTGACCTGGTCGATGCGGTCGAGGGCCGGTTCGAAGTCGACGCTCAGCCGCACGTCGCGGGGTGGGGTGCGCGGGGTGATGGTTGTCGCATCCAGCCCCGCAGCGAGGGAGTGCGCGAGCGCGCCGTCGCTGCCGAACCGCTCGCGCACGCTCGTCGGCGACAGCGCGGCAAAATCGGCAAGCGAGTGGATGCCGAGCCGCCCCAGCAGGCCAACCAGGTTCGCATCGCCCAGGGCTGCAATCGGCAGCCGCCCCAGAAACTCGGGGCTCGACCCGGACGGGATGATCAACACGCTCTGCGCATGCTTGGCCGCATGCTCGGCGGCGAAGGGTCCGTCGGCGATGCCGATGCGGGCGTCGGGCACCCCGAGCTCGGCCAGCTTGCCGGCGAGCAGCCGCGCGGCGGGCAGCTCGCCGCCGTAGTACCGCGCCGGCCCGCGGGCCTTCATCGCGAGCATGCCCGGACGCACCAGCTGCACGCCCGCCATGCTCGCCTCGACCCCCTGCACGACCGGCTCGAAGACGCGGGCATCGGTGCCGCGGTCGTAGTCGAGCAGCACGAGGTCGGTGCAGCGAGCCTGCGCGGCCCGCGCGCGCATCCCTCGCTTGACGCCCTCTGCCCTGGCCGCGGGGGAGCAGGCGAAGACGAGACTCTTCTCGATGACGGCGATCGGGCGGTCGTGGTCGAGACCGGCATCCTGTGCTGCAGCGACGACCGGCCAGTCGGGGCACCAAGCCAGAATGGTGCGGATCACGGCAGCACCAGCTCGCGGTCGCGGCGCCCGGTGCGGCTGGTGACGCCGACCGTCAGCTGCCTGCTGCGCAGGTAGCCGTGCCCCGCGCCGAGCCCCGTCCACGCGGTGCGCGTCACCTCGAGCCGCGCCTCCGCCCCCGGCCAGCGGCCGAGCACGATGAGGGTGGCGCCGCGCTCGCGCAGCCGGCCCATGAGCCGTGCCACGGTGCCATCGCTGGGCATGAGCGGTGGACGCACCAGCACGACCGTGAGCACGTCGGCGAGGGCGGCGGTCACCGGCATCCACTGATCGCCCGGGTAAGGCACGAGAGCGAGTCGCTCGAGGTCTATGCCGGCCGCCGCGGCGGCCTCGGTGCCGAAGGTCGGAACGCCCACCACCCCACACCACGCCCCCGCCGCCGACGGCCCAGCCATCAGCGCCATCGCGAGGCTCGTCGAGCCCTCGACCGTGTAGGCGACGCCCGCCTTGAGAGTGCCGCCGGGCAGCAGCCCCGCGACGGTCGGCGAGGTGTCGAGCGCCTTGCTGTCGAGCTTGGTCGCCTGCATTGCCCGGATACGCGACTGCAGCTCGCGCACCTCATCCAGTTTCTCAACGGAGAGGGCGGCTGCAGATGGCATCCTCCATATTCGAACATATGTTCGAATGAGTCAAGCTGTGGGCAGCGACACGCCACTCTACAGAATCAGGCTCGCGATGAGGGTCGCCACGACCAGCACGACGCCGACAATCGGCGCCGCGACGAGCAGCAGTGTGTCGTAGGAGTCCATGCCCCTATTGCACTCGTTCGCACCGACACGGGGCATCGGGCGCGGGTAGCTGCGGCGTCATCCTCGCGGGTGATGTCGTGGCGTGATTGAAGCTCCTGCTTTCCGAAACGACGGAGATTTGTGGATGTCGGGCACCCCGATCCGCTCGTTGCGCCTATCGGTTCGCGAGAACTCCGTCATTTCGGAAGGGGCGGGGTCGCAGGTGGTCACCGCGAGCGATCGCGGCCCGGATCGCGGCCTCCACCTCTGCCCAGCGCGAGACAATCTGGGTGTAGCTGTAGCGCAGAACCCGATACCCCAGGGCAGTCAGCAGTGCGTCTCGGCGACGATCCTCCTCGAAGTCGGCTCGCGAGGTGTGAAACTCCGCACCGTCAGCTTCGATGATGAGGCCGTCGCCAACCATGAAGTCCACTCGGCCTATGCCCCGAAAACGCACCTGCTGACGCAGCTCGACGCCCATTGCGAGCAGGTGAAACCGCAGCTGCGACTCACCCCCGCTCTCGCTCTTGCGGCCTGCAGCCTCCAGCGTTCTCCGTTTGGAGGCGGGCACCCCGCTGATAGCGCGCCGCCATTCAGCGGCAGTGACCAGTCCCAGCCCGAGCGCCGACTCCACAACCGCAAACGCGATAAGCGGCGGATGCCGCCTCGCCACGTCGACGAGGCACGTCACCGGATCGACAAGGCTGCGTGTGCCGCCAGCAGGAATCCCTGTCCATCGTGCGACCGCACCCGGCCGTTCAGCGAGTCGAGAGGAGGCATCGTCGGGCGCGCGCAACGCTCGCGCATGCTCGTCGACGGCGACGTGCAGTTCGCTGTGCTTCGGTGTCCAGAGCCCGTACGCGTCCGCTGCCGCGAGTCCGGTCAACTGCCCTCCGACACGCACCGCCCGGATCTGTTGCGGTGCGAGCTCTGGGCAGCAGTAGTGACCCTGCCGCGCACGAACCACCTCCCCGCGTCGCACCGCACGAGTGAGGGAATGCGACGTGTGACCATCGCGAAGAAGCTCATGGGTGGCCGCGACTCCGCCGCGTCGCCAGACGTCGTAGTAGATCGAGTTCATGCGCCGAGATTGCGGCTTGGGCGTCTCTGCTGGTCGGGCGGTGGGTGATCTGTGCACAGCATCCGTCTTCGTTCCGATATGACGGAGAGGTGGACCGCTCGCCAAGGCAGGTTCGCGAGATCACCGGGGTCTCAGGGTGAAAACTCCGTCATTTCGGGAAGGCGTCAGGGCCGGTAGCGCGCCACCGCGATGTCGACGCGGTAGACATCCCCGCTCCACTTCAGCGGGGTGCCCTCGGCGCGGTAGTGCTCGAGCGCCCGGGTTGAGTGGTCGACGGCGGGATGCCCGCTGGCCCGAACCACGCGCCACCACGGCACCTCCGACCCGTAGTAGGCCATGATCTGCCCGACTTGACGGGATGCCCGCGAGCCGAGCGCCGCCGCGACCTCGCCGTAGGCCATGACGCGACCGGGTGGAATGGACTCCACGACCGAGAGCACGTCTGACACGAAGTCAGAGCTTGAGGGCACCGAGCTTCTCGCCGTATTGGGTCTCGCCGATGATCTCGAAGCCGATTCTGAGGAAGAAGGCCTCCGGGCCGTCATCGCCCGGCTCCCAGATGCAGGTCAGCTGGTCGAAGCCGCGGTGGCGGGCCTCCTCGGCGAGGGCGTGCACGGCGAACTTGCCGATGCCGGCGCCCTGGGCGCTCGCCGCGACGTTGATGCGCCAGACGCAGCTGCGAAACTCGGGCAGCCGGTTGTCGGCGTCGAAGTTGCCGCGAATGAACCCGACGACGATGTTGCCGTCGAGCACGACCCGCGGCCAGCTGGTCGTGGGGTCAAGCACCGCATCCGCGATGGCGTACGACGGGGGAGTCACGAACTGCTCCTGCCCGGGGCGCAGCGTCAGGCTGTTGGCCGCCACGATCGTCGCGGCCGAGAGTTCTTCGAGTCGCAGTTCACCCATAGAGACACGCTAGCTGCTCTTCGCGCAAAGTCGAGAAGTATCTCGATGTCGAGATACTTTGCAGAAGCGATAGGCTATGTGCGGCTTGAAACAACGAGGAGAAGCACATGGAAAAGATCAAGGTAGAGGGAACCGTCGTCGAGCTCGATGGCGACGAGATGACCCGCATCATCTGGCAGAAGATCAAAGAGACGCTGATCCACCCCTACCTCGACATCAACCTCGAGTACTACGACCTCGGCATTGAGCACCGCGACGCGACGGATGACCAGGTCACCATCGACGCCGCGCACGCCATCCAGAAGCACGGCGTCGGCGTCAAGTGCGCAACCATCACGCCCGACGAGGCCCGCGTCGAGGAGTTCGGCCTCAAGAAGATGTGGAAGTCGCCGAACGGCACGATCCGCAACATCCTCGGCGGTGTCATCTTCCGCGAGCCGATCATCATCTCGAACATCCCGCGTCTCGTGCCCGGCTGGAACAAGCCGATCATCATCGGCCGCCACGCCTTCGGCGACCAGTACCGCGCCACCGACTTCGTCTTCAAGGGCGCAGGCAAGCTCGAGGTCTCGTTCACCCCGGCCGACGGTTCAGAGCCGATTAAGTTCGAGGTCTACGACGCCCCAGATGACGGCATCGCCCAGGTGCAGTACAACCAAGACGAGTCGATCCGCGACTTCGCCCGCAGCTCGCTCAACTACGGCCTCAGCCGCAACTACCCGGTGTACCTCAGCACGAAGAACACGATTCTCAAGGCCTACGACGGTCGCTTCAAAGACATCTTCGAGGAGATCTTCGAGACTGAGTTCAAGGCAGCTTTCGAGGCCGCCGGCCTCACCTACGAGCACCGCCTCATCGACGACATGGTCGCCTCGGCCATGAAGTGGGAGGGCGGCTACGTCTGGGCCTGCAAGAACTACGACGGCGACGTGCAGTCCGACACCGTCGCGCAGGGCTTCGGCTCGCTCGGCCTTATGACGAGCGTGCTGTCTGTGCCTGATGGAAGCGTCGTCGAGGCGGAGGCCGCGCACGGCACCGTCACGCGTCACTACCGCCAGCACCAGGCCGGCAAGCCCACGTCGACTAACCCGATCGCCTCGATCTACGCCTGGACTCGCGGTCTGTCGCACCGCGCCAAGCTCGACAACAACCCCGCTCTGGCAACCTTCGCCGAGACCCTCGAGGATGTTGTCATCAAGTCGGTCGAGGCCGGTCACATGACCAAGGACCTCGCCCTGCTCGTCGGACCGGACCAGAAATGGGAGACCACAGAGGAGTTCCTCGACACCCTCGACAAGAACCTCGCGGCACGTCTGGGCGCCTAGTCAAAACGCTGTAAAAGGAGGGCCGCGATCACCTGATCGCGGCCCTCCTTTTCGCGTGTTTGACAACTTTTTCTTCAGGCAGAGAATTCCTTAAATTCCGAGTACCATGACACGCAACAGGCATTCACGGATCATGAATGTCGGAGTTAAAAGTGGAGCTGGGGTGAGCTGCATGCCAGAACGCAAGGTAGCGAAGGCGCTATGCGATGGGCTCGTAGTTGGTATTCGTCAACTGGGAGAAGAGCGCGGTCTCGCGCCTCTTGACTGGCGAATAATTATCGTCGACGAGATACCGGTGGTGGAGGGGGCTCCGTGCCCAGGCTCCGACGGTGCGAACGTCTGCCTCGAGTGGGCTGAGGCGCTGAGCATGCAGGAGTACACCTTCGACGAGGGTGACGGGGTGCGGTCGTGGTACCTCATCGCCGACATCTGGGAGATCGAGATCAGCACACTCGCGCACGCCGCTTAGCGGTTCTGCGGGTAGATCGTCTCTCCCTTGGCGAGCATGGCGACATACTCGCTGATTTTGCGCGCCCGTGTCTCGGCGCGCTTGACGTTGCCGATGCGAAAGAGAATGGCGAAGCGGTTCTGCGACGTGAGGGTGGCGAACTTCGCCAGTGCCGCGGGGGAGGCATCGAGCGCGAGCTGTAGGTCTGCGGGAACCGCGGTGTCGCTCTGGCGGTAGGCGGCATCCCATCGTCCGTCGGTTTTGGCGCGGTCGATCTCGAGCTGGCCCTCTGCGCGCATGCGTCCCTCTGCGATCAGTCGCTCGACGTGCTCGCGGTTGACCTGCGACCACGGACTGCGTGCTCGTCGCGGTGAGAAGCCGTTATAGAAATAGTCGGCGTCGAGCGAGCCCTTCTGGCCGTCGATCCAGCCCCAGCAGAGGGCGACGTCGAGCGCCTCGGAGTAGAGCATGCCCGGCTTGGCCGAGCTCTTCTTTCGCAATTGCAGACGGATGCCCTCATGGCTCACATTGTCGGCCAGCCACGCCTCGAACTCTGCTGCCGTCGCGAATAGCAGTAGCTCGCGGTCGCTGACGGACGCCATCAGCTGCCCAGTCCGGCGATGACGTTGATCGTCGTCGCGAGAATGACCGTGCCGAAGACGAACGACAGCAGCGCGTGCCGCAGCACCGTCGAACGGATCTCGTGGCGGGTGACCGCGGTATCGCTCACCTGAAAGGTCATGCCGAGGTTGAACGAGAAGTAGGCGAAGTCGCTGTAGCGCGGCGGGTCGCTCTGGTTGAAGTCGATGCCGCCCTCGCTCTCGCCGCGGTAGTAGAGGCGGGCGTAGCGCAGGGTGAAGAGGGTGTGCAGCAGCACCCACGAGAGGGCGACGCTGAGCAGGCCGAGCGCGGCGAGAGCCAGTCGCACGCTGCCCTCTGCCTGCGCGGCGGGGATCAGCACGACGGCGACCGCGGCGAGACTTGCGATGCCGAGCAGAACGACGAGCGCGTCGGCGATCTCGCGGGCGGGCTCCTCGAGGGTGGCGTGTTCTTGTGTCGCGGCGGCATCCTGCTTAGCGATCACGATCCAGACCCACGCAGAGAAGGTCGCGGCGGCGAAGGCCCAGCCGATGACCGGGGCGATCGTCCAGTGGTCAACGGCGCCGGTGATGACCGCAGCGATGATGCCGACGATAACCATGACGATGACGCGCAGCAGTGCGTGTCTCTGGCCAATGCGCATGGCCTGAGAATACGCGAGAGCCCCGGGCTCGCACCCGGGGCTCTCCGCGGCTGGTTAGGCTGCGACGACCTCGACCTTGCGCGGCTTCGAGGCCTCGCTCACCGGAAGGGTGACGCTGAGCACGCCGTTGTCGTAGCTCGCGCTGATCGACTCGGTGGCGATGCTGTCGCCGAGGCTGAAGCGGCGGGCGATGCTGCCGCTGGGGCGCTCGCCGGCCATCCAGGTGACGCCCTCGCGGGTGCGTGGGGCGCGCTCGGCGCGAATCGTCAGCACGCGACCGTCGACGTCGACATCGACCGAGCTCGGGTCGATGCCGGGCAGGTCGGCGTTGAGCACGTAGGTGTCGCCCTCACGGAACAGGTCGACAGGCATGAGAACAGCCATGGTGGTTACTCCTTCAAACTTGAGTCACCTTGACTCAACTTGATTGATCCAACCATGGGATGCGGTGCAAATTCCGGCTGCTCGCGCAGGGCGAACAGGCGGTTGGGCTGCAATCGCGGGGCTCAGTACCCCGAGAAGTAGTCCGCGTGCACGCGTCGAACGCCCTGCGACCGCAGGGCCGAGCGCAGCGACGCGACCAGGGCCGGCGGGCCGCTGATGTAGGCGCGGCGCTGGGCGGCATCTGGCACAGCCTCGAGCAGGCGCTCGCCGGTGACGCGGCCCTCGCCGGCGTAGGTCCAGCCCGCGGGCAGCGGGGTGGGGGCCTGCGGGGCGAAGAGCACGACGCGTGCGCCGGAGGAGGCGAGCAGCGGGCCGTAGGGAAGATCGCCGACGGAGCTGCTCTGGTAAACGACCACGACATCCCGCTTCTCGCCGTTGGCGGTCGCGTGGGCGAGCTGGCTGGCGAAGGGGGTAATGCCGATGCCGCCGGCGACCAGCAGCAGGGGAGTCTCAACCGCAGCAGGCAGGGCGAAGTCGCCGCCGACGCTCGTCGCGTGCACCTCGGTGCCAGGCTCGAGGTCGAGCAGGGCGCGCTTGAAGCTGCTCGACTTCTCTGGCGTCGTGATGGCGACGGTGATGGGCCCGTCGCTGCTCGGCGCCGACGAGATGCTGAAGTAGCGTCGGCTGCCACGGAAGTCGGCCTTGCGGTGCGGGATCGTCAGCTCGATGTACTGCCCGGCGATGAAGCGCACGGGGCGGGCTGGCTGAAAGGCGAGCTCCCACGTGGAGGGGCCGAGCTGGGTCTTGCCGACGTAGGCGAGGCGAATGGCGCGGCGCTGTCCGACGATGAAGGCGAGCAGGTTGCCGACGAGCAGGGCGAGTTGCGGGGTGTTCGAGAGCAGCCCGAGGCTGAATGGCACCGTGAATAGCAGGGCAACGATGACCGCCTCGGCGAGCTGCTGCCAGCGACGCGGCGGCAGGGTGAGCGGCTCGCTGAGCATGAAGCCCGCGAAGAACACGACGGGGGAGGAGAGAAAGACGTACGACAGCGCGTCGAGCGGCTCCGACCCGGTGGCCAGGTAGCGCACCAGCACGGATGCGGCCGCGACCGCGACGAAGACCAGACCCATGGTCAGCCGCTGGGTGCGGTACAGAATCGCGAGAGCCGCGATGGCGACCGGCAGCAGCAGGTAGGGAGTGCCGAGCCACCAGCTCGCGTAGCTGAACTCGGGCACGGGGCCGAAGGCGAGCAGGGTCACGACGAAGACGCCCACCGCCGCCGGGTTGAAGATGTGCCGGCCACGCACGGCGAGCAGGTACTTCGACACACTCGCGATCACGCCAGCGAGGGCGATGCTCAGCAGGCCGCCGACGGTCAGCGAGGGGCTGAGCACGACGAAGATCAGCAGCCCGGTGATGAGAGACGAGTCGCTGTGCGGCGTGATGCGCAGCAACCTGGCCAAAATCCAGTTGGATGCGAGAGTCGCCACGACCGCAACGGCTGCCGACGCGAGCAGCGCAGGCGGCGTCGCGGTGAGTTGCCCGAGCAGTGAGAGCACGAGCGCAATGACCGTGATCGCGATCAGGCTCGAGAGAATCAGGCGGTACATCGTGATGGCACCGGTCACGCGATCAAGCCACTTCTTCATAGGAACAGCTCTCCCTCGATATCTGGCGAGAACTCTACCGCGCCGCTTGCGAGCATGCGCACGTATCTGAAGTCGAACTGCTCGGCCAGTCGGGCGGGCTGCGCGAAGAACAGTGCGGTCGCCAGACCGTCGGCCTCGAGTGCGGTCGCCGCGATCGCCCAGGTCGCGATGACGCGGCTGGTCGGCAGGCCGGTGGTCGCGTCGATGACGTGGTGGATGCCGTCGCCCCAGACCCGCCGGTTCGTCGCCGACGAACAGACCGCCCCGTTCGTCACCCGCACAATGCCGATGGCTTTCGTGGCGTCGAGTGGATGCTCGAGCCCCACCCGCATCGCCTCCGGCCCGTGGTGCCGCAGGTCTCCGCTGCCGTCGACGATGAGGTCGTCGTGACCTGCCTCGATGAGAAGCTCTGTCACGAGGTCGACGAGGTAGCCCTTGCCCGCGGCTCCGACGTCGAGCACGACCGGGCGGATCGTCGTTAGCTGCTCGCCGTCCCAGGCGACCGCGTCGTCCCAGGCGGGCACGGGGGCGCGGGTGTTGCTCGGTCGCAAGCTGTAGCCGCGGTCGTAGCCGAGGGTTTCGAGTGTGCGGCCGACGAGCGGGCTCATGGCGCCATCCGTTGCCGTGTAGAGACGTCGGTAGAGCTCGAAGAGTGCCGGCGCTTCAGCCGGAAAGCGCCAAACTCCGGGTGCAGCAGCGATGCGCGCGACGAGACTGTCGTCGCGAAAACGCGACCACGTGTGGTCGAAGCTCTCGACGCGCGCGAGCACCGCGGCCTCGAGCGTCACACCGAGGGGTGCGGCGGTGTCGATCTGCCAGTCGGTTCCGATGCCAGAGAACCGAAAGCTATGGCTACGCGGCAGCGTCAGCCTTGATCGCGTCGATGGCCTCGTTGAAGCCGCCGCTGGTCAGCGAGGATCCGCCGATCTTGTCGACCGAGATCTCGTCGATGTTCTTGCCGACGACCTCGGCGGCGATGCCGTCGCTGAACTCGCCCTGGTGGCGCTTGGCCTGCGGGTCGGTGGCCTCGCCAACGACGGTCACATCGGTGATCGTGTTGTCGGCGAGCGTGACGGTGACCTCGACGGTCTCGGTGCCGCTCGGGGCGTTGTAGCTGCCGCTCTCGGTGTAGGTGCCGTCGGCGTAGTCGCCCGAGGTCGTGCCGCTGTCGGTGCTGTCGGTGTCGGTTGTTGCAGTGTCTGCTGCACAGCCGGCGAGGGTGGTGGCGAGCGAGAGAGCGGCGAATGCGGCGATGGCGTGCTTCTTCTGGAGTGTCGTCATGAAGCAAGCATGGCAAACAAGTTGAGCAGAAGGTATGAGAAGGCTGAATGTAACGAGTATGTAAACGCTCCTAACCAACCGGAAAAACTTCTTGCGAAGAGTTTGTTCGTAAGCTTTACTAACAAACATGACGACCTCGGACGTGCAGCGAAGCACCGGGACGGCCCTGCCGCGGCCCACCGCTCGCGGTCGCGCGCTGCGCCCCACCACGAAGGTGCTGCCAGAGCACGCCCGCGGCCACAACCGCTCGCTGGTGCTGCAGACGCTCTACCGCGCTGGCACCCAGAGCCGGGCCGACATTGCCCGCGAGACCGGCCTCACCCGTGTCACCGTCAGCGACCTTGTCGCCGAGCTCATGGTCGAGGGCCTCGTCATCGAGGTTGGACAACGCGAGGATGCCCGCCCCGGCAAGCCCGCCACCATGCTCGACCTCAACCGCGCGGCCTTCCAGATCGTCGGCATCGACCTCAGCGGCTACGCCGTCTTTCGTGGAGCGATCCTCGACCTCGACGGCCAGATCGTCGCCCGCGCCGAACTGCCGCTCGGCGGCAGCACCGGCGCGGCAGCAACGGCCAAGGTCGTCGAGCTCATCGACGGGCTCGTGGCGCGCGCGACCCTTCCCCTTCTCGGCATCGGTGTCGGCTCACCCGGTGTCGTGGACCTCTCTGGCGTCGTGCTCAGCGCGCCCAACCTCGGCTGGAGCGGCGAGCCGCTGCAGCAGACCCTCAGTGAGCGCTTCGGTGTTGCCGTGCTCGTCATCAACGACGCCAACGCCGCCGCGCTCGCCGAGCACAGCTTCGGTGACGCCGACAGCGACATGATGCTGATCAAGGTCGGAGCCGGCGTCGGCGGTGGCCTACTGCTCGACGGAACGCCGCTCTTCGGCAGCCGGTTCGCTGCCGGTGAGATCGGCCATGTGGTCGTCGGAACGGACGGCGGGGCGGAGTGCGCGTGCGGCAAGCGCGGCTGCCTCGAGACGTGGCTGGCTGTGCCGCGGTTGGAGGCTGCCTTGGCGGCATCCGTCTCTGATGACGAGAGAACCACGATTTTGCGGGAGGCGGGGCAGCGACTTGGCATTGCCCTAGCCCCCGTGGTCGGAGCCCTCAACCTCGCCGAGGTTGTGTTGAGTGGCCCGACCGAACTGCTTGATGGCGCGCTGGCGACAGCAACCATCGAGACACTCCGCGCGAGAACGATGGCCGAGTTTCACGGCGATCTGATTTTGCGGATGACCACCCTCGGAGAGGACATCGTCATGCGCGGCGCCGCCGTCATGGTTCTCTCCGTGCAACTCGGGGTCTCGTGACCTCAATCCCTGCACCAGCGGAGTGACCATTCGGCACCCCGTCGCACGTCAACAAAGGAAGACACAATGAACAGAAAGTTTGGAGTGGTTGCAGCTGCAACCGCCGCGCTTCTCGTTCTCGGCGGGTGCGCCAGCACGGACACCCCCGCTGCGGATGAGGGCGGAACCGACATCACTCTGTGGCTCATGGGAGGTGACACCCCGGACACCCTGCGCGACTACCTTAAGACCGAGTACGCAGAGGCGACCGGGGGCACCCTTACCATCGAGCAGCAGGACTGGAGCGATGCCCTTTCGAAGCTCACCACAGCGCTACCCGATGCTGAGAATACCCCTGACGTCGTCGAGATCGGCAACACCTGGTCACCAACGTTCACGAACGTCGGCGCCTTCAGCGACATCAGCGACCTGCACGAGGAGCTCGGTGGCGACAAGCTGCTGCCGTCGTTCGTCGAGGTCGGCAAGGTCGACGGCGCGAACTACGCAGAGCCGTACTACTTCGGCAGCCGCTACATCTTCTACCGCAAGGACGTCTGGGCTGCAGCAGGCCTGACCGTGCCGACCACCCTCGAGGAGTTCAACGAGAGCGTCGCCACCCTCAAGACCGCTGGTCAGTCGGGCTTCTACCTCGGCGGCGAGGACTGGCGCAACGGCGTCTCGTGGATCTTCGCTAACGGTGGAGACCTCGCGAAGAAAGACGGCGACACCTGGAAGTCGAGCCTGAGCGACCCGAAGACCATCGCTGGTCTTGAGCAGCTGCAGGCGCTCTTCGCTGACGCGTCGCTCGCCCCGGTCACCGAGGCCGACTCGACCCCGTGGGTGAACATCAACAACAACGCGGCGACCGGTGCCCCCGAGGCAGCGACGATCATTGCACCCGGATGGGCGCACTGGTCGATCGGCGACCTCACCCCGGACCCCAAGGATGCCACCAAGACCGTAGCCACCTGGAACGACGACACCTTCGGTGCCTTCGTTCTGCCCGGGGTCGACGGTGGAGCAGCCCCGGTCTTCGCCGGTGGCTCGAACATCGCCATCTCGGCGGCCAGCAAGAACCAGAGCGCGTCTCGTGAACTCCTGAAGATCATCTTCTCTGAGGAGTACCAGACCCTGCTCGGCCAGAACGGCCTCGGCCCGGCAAACCTGGACTACGCCTCCGCACTCGGAGACGACCAGTTCGCCACGGCCCTCGTCGAGTCGGCTGCTGGCTCCAAGCTGACCCCGGCCGCACAGGGCTGGGCGGCAGTCGAGGGCTCGCACCTGCTGGAGGAGTTCTTCGGCAAGGTCAACGGCGGCGGTGACATCGAGGCTCTCGCAGCCGAGTACGACGCCAAGATCGACGAGATCATCAACGGCTAGTTCGCACCATCTCGGGGGTCGAGTCGGTCTCGACGGGCTCGACCCCCACCATCCTTCTTATAACCAAGGCCTTGAGAGAGGAGAGTCCGCCATGTCTGCAATCACGTCAGAGACCGCCCGCCGCCGCACGATTCGCGCGCCGTATCTCCTCCTCATCCCTGCCATCGCGATCCTGCTGCTCGGTCTCGGCTACCCCGTCATCTGGCAGATCGTCACCTCGCTGCAGCAGTACGGACTCGCCCAGCAGTTCGGCAAGCCGGCCCCCTTCGTCGGGCTCGACAACTACGCGGCGCTAGCCAGCAACGCCGACCTCTGGTGGGTGGTGCTGCGGTCCCTGCTGTTCTGCATCGTCACCGCGCTGCTCACCCTCGCGGTTGGATCGCTGCTTGCCCTGCTGATGGCGGCGGTCAGCAAGGCCGCCAAGGTCATCCTGCAGATTGCCCTTCTTCTGGCCTGGGCCATGCCGGTCGTCGCAGCGATGACCGTTTGGATCTGGCTCTTCGACCGCCGCCGCGGCGTCGTCAACTACCTGCTCGACATGATTCCCGGTGTCGAGATGAACCGCTTCGACTGGCTCGCGCAGCCGTCGACCTTCTTTCTCGTGGCGAGCATCATCGTCATCTGGATGTCGGTGCCCTTCGTCGCCTTCTCGATCTACGCCGGCCTCACCCAGGTGAGCGACGAGGTGCTCGAGGCTGCCCAGCTCGACGGGGCGAACGGATGGCAGCGCTTCTGGTTCATCATCGCCCCGATGATCCGCCCCGTCATCGCCATCGTGCTACTGCTGCAGCTCATCTGGGACCTCCGCGTCTTCACCCAGATCACCATGCTCAAAGACGCGGGCTCCAAGTCGGGCGACTTTGACCTGCTCGGCACCTACGTCTACCAGCTCGGCACGAGCGCGCAGAACTTCGGTATGGCGTCGGCGGTCTCGATTCTCGTTCTGGCGATCACGATCGCGCTCAGCTGGTTCTACATCCGCAGCCTTCTCAAGGAGGACGCCGCATGAGAAAAGCACTTCTCAGCACTCTGGCGATCGTCATCGCCCTCATCTGGGTGTTCCCGGTCTATTGGATGGTCAGCTCGTCGTTCATCCCGACGATTCAGCTGCAATCGTTCATCCCGACCTTCTTTCCCGCGCCGGCGACCATCTCGAACTACGTCGGCACGCTCGCCGATGGCAGCTTCGTCAGTGCCCTCGGCATGAGCCTGGCCATCACCCTGACGGTCGTGTTCTTCTGCATCATTTTCGCCTTCCTCGCAGCCGTGGCGATCAGCCGCTTCCGGTTTCGTGGACGCACGAGCTTCGTCATCGCCGTGCTCGTCGTGCAGATGCTGCCGGCTGAGGGCCTGTTCATCGCGCAGTACAAGATGGTCTCGTCGGTTGGTCTGCTCGACTCGGTCATCGGCGTGAGCGTCATCTACATCGCCGCCGTCGTTCCCTTCACGATCTGGATGCTGCGCGGCTTCGTCGCCGGCGTGCCGGCCGACCTCGAAGAGGCCGCCATGGTCGACGGGCTCAGCCGCTTCGGCGCCTTTATGCGCATCACCTTCCCACTGCTGGCTCCCGGCCTGGTCGCCTCCGGCGTCTACGCCTTCCTGCAGGCATGGAACGAGTTCACCGTCGCCCTCGTGCTGCTGCCGTCGGAGTCGGCGCACACGCTTCCGCTCTGGCTGCGCGGCTTCGTGCAGGCTAGTGCCACCCGCGAGACGGACTGGGGTCAGGTCATGGCTGCCTCGACCCTCGTCGCGGTGCCGGTCATCATCTTCTTTCTCATCGTTCAGGGTCGGTTGACCTCTGGACTCGTATCGGGAGCCGTAAAAGGATGACCGAATCTAAGCCGGGTGGCGCGGCGAATGCCGACCAGGGATTGACGTTCGCGCGCGCCGCCCACCCTCGACACAGGAGCACCACATGACAGCCCAAGGGCTACGCGTTGGCGTAGACATCGGCGGCACCAAGACCGAGGCGGTCTTGGTCGATGCGGCGGGTGCGGTGCTGTCGAGCCTGCGCATCCCGACGGGCTACGGCCCCGATGAGGTCGTCGCATCGGCGCTCGCCGCGGTGAACGCGGTGTCTGACGGGCGGCAGATCGAATCGATCGGCGTCGGGATTCCCGGCACGGTCGATTCCGCGACGGGGCTGGTCTCGCACGCCATCAATCTCGGCGTCGAAAAACTCGAACTCGGTGCGATACTTTCGAGCCACTTCGATATGCTCGTGCGCGTGGAGAACGATGTGAACGCCGCCGCCCTCGGGGCCTTCCACCTCACGGGGCAGCCGGCGACGGCATCCATCGGGTATCTGAACCTGGGCACGGGACTCGCGGCCGGCCTCGTGCTGCGCGGTGAGCTGTGGCGCGGTGCCCGCGGGGCCGCAGGCGAGATCGGTCACGTGCTCGTTGACCCCTCAGGGCCGCTCGACCTCGATGGGCAGCGCGGCGGGCTCGAGGTCGTCGCTAGCGGCAGCGGCATCGCGCGCCAGTGGGCCACCGGTGAAGACAACCCGGTCACCGCCGTGCTCGACGCCGCGGATGCCGGCGACGCAACCGCCACAGAGATTCGTCGCCGCCTCTTCGACGGCGTCGCCTCGGCCGTGCGAATTCTCGTGCTCACCGTCGACGTCGATCGCGTCATCATCGGGGGTGGCCTCGCCAAGCTCGGCGACCGCCTCATGGGCGGCGTGAAGGCCGTCATCGGTGGGTGGGAGGCGCAGTCGCCCTTCATCCGCTCGCTCGAGTTGGGGGCTCGCGTCATGCTGATTCCGTCGGATGCCCCCGTTGCCGCGCTCGGCGCCGCACACCTTGGATCGACCAATGGCTGAGGTCGTCATCGTCGGATCCGCCGAGGTCGCGGGCATGATCGCCGCCGATATTGTCGCGAAGCTCGTCAGCACCAAGCCGGATGCCGTGCTTGGCCTAGCCACCGGATCCACCCCGCTGACCACCTACGCCGCCATCGCGGCCAGAGACCTCGACCTCTGGGCCGTTCGTGGCTTCGCCCTCGACGAGTACGTTGGCTTGCCTCCGGGCCACCCGGAGAGCTACCGCGCCGTCATCGACCGCGAGGTGGTGGGGCCGCTCGGACTGCTGCAGGCGAACGTGCGGGTTCCCGGCGATGACGGTCTGCCGCTGCAGGGAGCGGGGGATCGCTACGAGGCCGACATCGTCGAGGCCGGCGGCGTTGACCTCCAGCTGCTCGGCATCGGCCGCACCGGCCACATCGGCTTCAACGAGCCCGGCTCGTCGCTGCGCTCGCTCACTCGGGTCAAGACGCTCACCCAGGCCACCCGCGTCGACAACGCGCGCTTCTTCGACTCGATCGACGAGGTACCCACCCACTGCATCACCCAGGGACTCGGCACGATCCTGCGCGCGCAGCACCTCGTGCTGATGGCCTTTGGAGAGGCGAAGGCCGCAGCCATCGCTGCTGCGGTCGAAGGCCCGGTCAGCGCGAGCACGCCCGGATCAGTCGTGCAGTTGCACCCGAAGGTCACCGTCATCGTCGACGCGGCCGCGGGGTCGCAGCTCGCGAACGCTGACTACTACCGATACGCCTGGGAGCACCGGCTCGACTGGGAGCGCTAGAGCCGCTTCCCGGCGCCCCATACCTCGGTGACGTTCCAGCCGTGGTCGAGAATCACGGCGTCGGCGGCGAATCCGGGGGCAAGAAGGCCGAGGGTGGCGTCCAATCCAAGCGCCCTTGCGGGGGTGAGGGTCAGCGCCTCGATGGCCTCGCGCGGGGTCAGCTCGACGGTCGAGAGTGCCAGCTGCAGGGCGCGGTCGAGGGTGAGCGTCGAGCCGGCGATGGTGTCGGTGCCGCGCAGCACGGCCTTGCCGTCGGCGACCGTCACGGCAAGCGAACCGAGCTGGTAGTCGCCGTCCGTCGACCCGGCCGCGGCCATCGCGTCGGTGACGAGCGCGACGCGTCCTGGCGCAGAATCGAAGGCGAGGCGAACAACCTCCGGATGCACGTGCAACCCATCGAGAATCACCTCGATGACAACGCGGTCATCCTCAAACGCGGCAATGACCGGCCCCGGCGCGCGGTGGTGGATGCCCGGCATCGCGTTGAACGCGTGGGTGAGCAGGCGCGCACCGCTCGCGAAGGCGAGCTTGGTCTGCTCGAAGGTCGCGTTCGTGTGGCCAACCGCGACGGTGACTCCGGCTTCGACGAGCACCTCGATCGCTTCGAGGGCGTTCGGCAGGTCGGGGGCGAGGGTGATCTGCCGCAGGGTGCCGTGGGCGGCGCGCAACAGCTCGGCGACATCCGACGGCAGCGGCTCGCGAAGGAAGTCCCGGTTGTGTGCGCCGCGGTGGGTCTCTTCGAGAAAGGGGCCCTCGAGGTGGGCGCCGAGAACCAGAGGGTCGCTGGCGACGAGCTCTGCGATCGTCTCGAGGCTGCCCTTCAGTGAAGAGAGCGGATTCGCGACGAGGCTGATGACCGATCTGGTCGTACCGTGGGCGCGATGCACCGCCAGCGCGCAACTGATCGCCTCGGCTCCCTCGTCGAAGGAGTGGCCTCCGGCTCCGTGGCAGTGCAGGTCGATGAACCCCGGAACGAGCCAGTGGCCGCCCACGTTGACTCTGGAGTCGGCGGGGGGAGCCGCCCCGTGGCCGGTCGCGGCGATGGTGTCGCCGTCGACCAGCATCCAGAAGTCATCGACCTCACCGTGGGCATCGAGCTTGCGGGCGTGCTCGAATACCGTGGTCACGGTTTCAGCCTAGTGATGACCGCCCTGATTACGCGGTTGCTGCGCGGCTGCGTCGGCGACGCAGTGCTCCCGCACCGACGAAGCCTGCGCCGAGCAGCAGTGCGGCAACGGCGATCAACCAGATGGTCGCGGCGCCGTCGACACCGGTGTGTGGCAGCTCCGTCAACGCCACCGCTGCTGGGGTGAGCGCCAGCGTGGCGAGGAACCACTCGGGAGTGGTGTTGAACCAGGGGTCGGTGCCAGAGGCAGCGCCGTCGAAGGTCACCTGGGTGGCGCCATCGAAGAGCGTCTGGAAGATGAAGATGCGCTTTCCATTGAGTTCAGGCAGCAGCGAGGCGGGAATCGTGAACGGCGACTCGACCTGGCCGTCGGCCAGCAGGCCGAGGGCGCGAGACATTCCACTAGAGCCGGCGATTCCCGTCGTGAAGTCAACGGAGTTGGTGATTCCCGTCGACACGATCGTGGTGCCGTCGAGGTAGACGATCTCACCCTCGAGTCGGTAGTTATGGCCCGGAAGCAGGTTCTGGTAGTAGATCATGTCGAGAACGTTGAGGCTGTTCGGGTTGATGGTGCCGTTTGCAACGCCGTTGACGAAGGCCTGGCTGCGGATGCTGGAGGCGGCCTCGTAGGTGTTGGTGAGGATCACATCTGCGACGGTGCCGTTACCGATGATGATCGTCTCGTTGTTGAAGGAGTTGAGCGTCCAGTTCACACCGGCAACCGTGGGGTAGGTCGGCTCAGAGAAAGTAATCTCTGCCCCGACGGGCAGGCCGTTGACAGTCACATCGGTGCCGTCGGCGAGCAACGTCAGCGTCTGGGCGGGGCCGCCGTCGATCGTGTACTCGACGGTGAACTCGGTGTCAGCGGGAATGATGGCATCGTCGAGGCCGAGGAGTTCCTTGTGGATCGAGAATGATCCGGAGGGGGCGGTGCTGTCGGTGTAGGTGTTCGTCAGGGTGACGGTCGCGACCGCCGCGTCGTCGATGGTGATCGTCGACGGGCTGAACGACTTGCCGATCCAGTTCACGCCGGTGACGGTCGTCGGGTAGCTCGGTTCGTCGAAGGTGATTACTGCGCCGTCCGGCAGGTTGTCGACAGTGACGGCGGTGCCGTCGGCGAGCAGGGTGATCTCGATCGGGGTGCCGCCGTTGACCTCGTATTCGACGGTGAACTCGGTGGCATCGGGCACGAGGCCGGCCGGGCCAGAGAGTGCCTTGTGGATCGTGAATGAGCCGGTCGTCACGGCGGTCGCCGTGTAGGTGTTCGTGAGGGTGACGTCAACGGTGGTTCCGTCGCCGATGGTGACGGTCGAGGGCGAGAAGGTTGCGGTGCCCCAGGTGACGCCGGCGAGGGCCGGCGGGGTGGCCTCGGTGAAGGTGACCTCTGCGCCGACGGGCAGGCCGGCGACGGTCTCGGTAGTGCCGTCAGCGAGCAGGGTCAGTGGAATCGCAGTGCCACCGTCGACCTGGTAGTTGACGGTGAACTCGGTGTCGGTGGGCACAAGGCCGGCGGGGCCAGAGAGCGCCTTGCTGATCGAGAACGATCCGGTCGGGTCGACCGTGGTGTCCTCGGTGTAGGTGTTGGTGAGGGTGACGTTAACCGTGGTTCCGTCGCCAATGGTGACGGTCGAGGGCGAGAAGGTTGCGGTGCCCCAGGTGACGCCGGCGATTGCCGGCGGGGTGGCCTCGGTGAAGGTGACCTCTGCGCCGACGGGCAGGCCGGCGACGGTCTCGGTAGTGCCGTCAGCGAGCAGGGTCAGTGGAATCGCGGTGCCGCCGTCGACCTGGTAGTTGACGGTGAACTGGGTGGTGCCGGGCACGAGGCCGGCGGGGCCAGAGAGCGCCTTGTGGATCGTGAACGATCCGGTTGTCGATGTCTCAAATTCGAGGAGCGGGGTAAATGCGTAGTGGTGGAATTCTCCAGAGCCGTTGCGAAGTACAACGGTCTTGGCAACCAGCTGGCCCTCGATTAGTGTCTTGGTGCCCGCCGCCGCGATGAAGTTGCTGTGCGGCGCAAGGAAGCTGCCTGGCACAATGCCATCGCTCTGCACAGTGATGGTGTCGCCCTCGGCCTGCTGGATGTTCCACAGCATGAACCGTGCGAAGTTGTTGTCGTTCGTCGAGCCAGGTGCGTCGTAGGAGCCGATGACCTCGGACGGCAGGTTGATCGTTGCGCCGTCGGCGGCCGTCACCCGGATGATCAGGGGGGAAGTCGCAGAGGGCTTGACCGTTCCGAACTTGATCTTCCACTGCCCGGTGGGCAGTGCTGACGAGTCAATCGTCCAGACGTTGGTCTTGTTTGCGGTGAGGTCGAGTGTGAACTCGGGAGATGAACCCGTAAGCGAGACTGCCACAGTGCTGGTGCTCTCGAGGGCGCCAGCGGCAATCTGGTCGGACACCGAGGTGAGATCAGCGATGTCTGCGGGGGAGATCACTGTGTTGAATGCGGTCGGGTCCACTGCCTGAGCGGGGGTTTGTGCGACATCCGGCTGCGCAAGGACGATGCCGTTGCATGAGGTGTCACTCACGCCCCGGACGCACACGCCCGAAGACTCGGAGACGACAGCAAGGTTGGTAGCGTCGCCAATGACGATTTGGCCTGCCTGGTTCGCGGGATCTGTGCTGCCCAATGGCTGCACGCGAATGAGATTGGTCGAGTTTGCTCGGTCAAAGGTGCCGCCGACCACCAGGCTCACGGGCACGGTGTTCAAGGTCGGCAGGATGTAGTCCCCATTGCCTTGGCTCTTGTGGATTATGGAGTAGGGGTTGGGCGACTTTGTACTGAGGTCGCCCCCGATTGCTGCGCTGCCCTCAATCTCGGCATTGCTCAGCTCCGCGTCGCCGAAGGAGACGACGGAGAAGCCGGATGCGCCAGACAGCGGGTTGATGGTCGCGGCCTGCGTGGAGCTGGCGGCGCCGGCAACAACACTGGCGGTGGCCAGGGTCGCGACAACGAGGGTAGAGAGGACTGCCTTGAGTCGCGCGGCGAAGCGGCGCGTGCGGCGCTCGTGGCGCGCGGCAGTACGGGGCAGGGCGTTGGGCATGGAAGTCTCCTAGAGCGGCAGCGCGTGGGGTGGACGCAACTGCAGGGCCAGACGGGAGTGGTCGCCGCCTGGTAGTCGGGTTGGCGGTCAGATCAGGTGGTAGACCGCTTGTACTATTTCCTCATCCAAGTGAGGACATAACAAGGTGTCTACCCCTGCTTTGGGGTCTTCCGAAAGTTTCCGTGAATCTGAGGTTTTCTAGCGGAAAATGATGGTGCGCGCACCATCAAGTAGCACCCGTGACTCCGCGAACCACTTGACCGCCTGGGTGAGGGTGCGGCTCTCCTCGTCCTGGCCGATGGCGACGAGCTCGCCCGGCGAGCGGGAGTGGTCTACCCGCACGATGTTCTGCTCGATGATAGGGCCCTCATCCAGATCGCTGGTGACGAAGTGCGCGGTCGCTCCGATGATCTTCACGCCGCGCGCGTGGGCCTGCTTGTAGGGGTTCGCGCCCTTGAACCCGGGAAGAAATGAATGGTGGATGTTGATGGCCCGCCCTGCAAGCGCCCCGCACAGCTCCGGCGACAGAATCTGCATGTAGCGCGCAAGCACGACCAGCTCAATGTCGTGTTGCTCGACGACCTCGAGCACCCGGTCTTCGAAGGCAAGCTTCTGCCCGGGGGTGGTCACCGGGTGGTGCTCGAAGGGCACGTCATAGAACGCGGCGGTGCTCGCCAGGTCGGGGTGGTTGCTCATGACGAGGGGAACGTCCACGGGCAGCTGCCCGGCGTTGCGGCGGTAGAGCAGGTCATTGAGGCAGTGCCCGGCCTTCGAGACGAGCACGAGGGTGCGCAGGGGGCGACCGACGACGTCGAGGTGCCACGTCATCCCGTACTGCTCTGTAATCGGGGCGAGGGCGGCTTCGAAGGCGAGGCGTGAGATGGTCGACTCCACCTGCAGGCGCATGAAGAAGGTGCCGGTGTCGTCGCTCGAGAACTGCTGCGACTCGGTGATGTTGCCCGCGGCCTCGACGATGGCGCCGCTGATCGCGTGCACGATGCCGGGGCGGTCTTCGCAGACGAGGGTGAGGATCCAGTGGGTCGAGGTCACGCTCCAAGGGTATTGCCTTCGCGCGCGGCGGTACGCTTGAGGGGATGTCCCAGCCGCGCTTTCCCCTGTTCAGCCTGCTGGTTATCAGCGGCGCAATCTTCGTCTCGGTCTCGAGCGAGTTTCTGCCGACGGGCCTGCTGCCCGACATGGCGGGCACGCTGCGGGTCTCGGAGTCGCGGGTTGGCCTGCTCGTCACCATCTTCGCGTTCACCGTTGCGATCACGACGATTCCGCTCACCCGCCTCACTCAGCGCTTCTCGCGCAAGTGGCTCATGGTCGTGCTGCTGCTCGTCTTCGCCGTCGCGAACGTGCTCGCCGGCCTGTCGCAGACCTACGAGTTTCTCGTCTTCGCGCGTATTCTCGGCGGACTTGCACACGGCCTCTTCTGGGCGGTGACCGGCCCCTACGCCTCGCGCCTTGTCACACGGCAGCAGCTGGTGCGCGCGCTGAGCATCACCAACGCCGGCGGTACCGCCGCGTTTATTCTCGGTGTGCCCCTCGGCACGGCTCTCGGACACGCGGTGGGATGGCAGGTCGCCTTCTTCGTCATGGCCGGCGTCGTTCTCGTCTTCACCGCACTCGTCGTGCTGTTCCTGCCGCCAGTGGACCACCGCCACACGCTGACGACGGGCGAGATCGGGCTGCCCGGCTACAAGGACCGCACGATTCCGGCGGTCGTCGCCGCCTGCATTCTCTGCATCATCATCATGCTCGGCCAGAACGCCTTCAACACCTACGTCGCCCCATGGGTCATCGGGCCCGCCGGCTTCGACCCGAGCGCGGTCGGCCCGCTGCTCTTCGTCTCCGGGGCCTTCGGTGCCGTCGGTTTGTTCCTCTCCGGCGTCTTCGGCGACAAGTACCCGCGCGGCACCTTCTCTGTGCTGCTCGCCCTTGTCGGCGTGACGATGGTGCTCATGTACCTGTTCAGCGGCACGCAGGTTGCGGTCATTGCCCTGCTCGGCCTGTGGGGCATTGCGATCGGCGGTCTGCCGTCGCTGCTGCACGGGCGAGTGCTCGGGGTGGCCAGCCCTCGCATCCGCGACCTGGCGAGCGCGTCACTGACGGTGTCGTTCAACCTGGCGATCGGTGGTGGGGCGCTGGTTGGCGGCATCCTGCTCGATAACTTCGGCGTTGCGGTGCTGCCGCTTGCCTATGCGGCGCTCGTCGCGGTTGCCCTCGTGGTCGGCACGATCGACGACCTACGCCACCGGCGTCGTCACCGAATCCAGGACACCTCGTCGGTTCGGTAGTAGTTGATGTTCAGCTCGTCGAGGTAGCGGCAGAAGGCGACGAGCCGCGGCTCGAACTCCTCGTAGCTGCCACCCGCGGGTGACCACGCCTTCTCGGCGATGGCCGCGATGCGCGGGAAGGCCATGAACTCGACCTCGTCGATAGCGGTGAGCGTCTCGCTCCAGATCGGCGCCTCGACGCCGAGCAGCTGCGCGTCGCCGATGCCGTCGATGACCACGGCAGGGTCCCACTCATACGACGCCCGCACTGACGTCGGCCCCTGCGCCCAGACCAGTCCGAGCTCACTCGTCTCTGGATACTGCATGTCGAGGTAGGCGACGTTGGCGGGCGACATGATCACTCGGCCATCCTGCGCGACGAACGAGAGGGTGTGCTCGCCGTGGCTCTCTTCTGGCGTGGTGAAGTTCCAGTACTGCCCGATCGTGCCGGCCGGCAGGTCGCCGCTGCGGCCCATCTCGTGCCAGCCGATCAGCGTCTTGCCGTACTGGGCGGCGATGCCGGTCGCGCGCTCGATGAAGTAGAGAAAGTCCTCGTCGGTCGTCGCGAGAGACTCGTCGCCACCGAGGTGCAGGTAGGGGCCGGGCGTGATCGCGGCAATCTGGCGCACCACGTCGTCGATGAAGGCGTAGGTCGTCTCGCTGCGAATGGCGAACGAGCTAAAGCCCACCTCGATGCCCTCGTAGGGTTCGACCGGGGCATCCCCGAGTTCTGGGTAGGCGCTGATCGCTGCGTTCGTGTGACCGGGCATGTCGATCTCTGGCACGATCGTGACGAAGCGCTCGGCCGCGTAGGCGACGATCTCGGCGTAGTCGGCCTGCGTGTAGAAGCCGCCGCCCCCGCCACCCACCTGCGTGCTCGCGCCGATGTCGGTGAGCTTCGGCCAGCTATCGATCTGGATGCGCCAGCCCTGGTCGTCGGTGAGGTGCAAATGCAGGTGGTTGAGCTTGAGCAGCGCAATGTCGTCGATGTAGCGCTTGACGTCGGCCACCGCGAAGAAGTGGCGTGCGACGTCGAGCATCGCTCCGCGGTAGGCGAAGCGCGGGTGGTCGGTGACGCTGACGAACGGCACTCGGCCATCGGTGGTGAGCTGCGCAAGCGTCTGGCGAGCGTAGAACGCTCCGGCCCCATCCGCGCTTTCGATGCGGATGCCAGCGTCGTCGACCTCGAGGCGGTAGCCCTCGGGGGGCAGGGTCGCATCCGTCAGCATTTCGGGCTCGGTCGCGGGGCGCGAGCCCTCGCGCGTCTCGAGGGACACGGGGGCGGGGATGACGGATGCCATTTGTCAGGACTCCTAACTAACTAATCCCATTCTCCCATCGCCCGAGCCGCGGCGCTACACTGGTCACATCGCGACTGGCGTTGGATGGGTAACCATCAGGGAGCGAGTTCAAACAAGTTTCGGCCGTACGCCTGGGCCGAGCGGATACCTTTATCTAGATCCGTTCGAGCAGCCAGGAGCCACTTGTGAACCAGTTCAACGCCCCCCTCAGTGAAGTAGACCCCGAGATCGCGCTCGTGCTCGAGCAGGAGCTCGGCCGCCAGCGCAACACCCTCGAGATGATCGCCAGCGAGAACTTCGTTCCGCGCGCGGTGCTCGAGGCCCAGGGCTCCGTGCTCACCAACAAGTACGCCGAGGGCTACCCTGGCCGCCGCTACTACGGTGGCTGCGAGTTCGTGGATGTCGCAGAGAGCCTCGCCATCTCGCGCGCCAAGAGCCTCTTCGGCGCGGCCTACGCGAACGTGCAGCCGCACTCCGGTGCATCTGCCAACGCCGCCGTGCTCAGCGCGATCGCGCAGCCGGGCGACAAGATTCTTGGACTCGACCTCGCCCACGGCGGTCACCTCACCCACGGCATGAAGCTCAACTTCTCTGGCAAGCTCTACGACGCCCACGCCTACCAGGTCGACGAGAAGACCTCGCTCATTGACCTCGACAAGGTGCGCGAGAAGGCCCTCGAGGTGCGCCCGCAGGTGCTCATCGCCGGCTGGTCGGCCTACCCGCGCGAGCTCGACTTTGCCGCATTCCGTGCGATCGCCGACGAGGTGGGCGCGCTGCTCTGGGTCGACATGGCGCACTTCGCCGGGTTGGTGGCTGCGGGTCTGCACCCGTCGCCGGTTCCGCACGCGCATGTGACGTCATCCACCGTTCACAAGACCATCGGTGGACCGCGCTCTGGCTTCATTCTCACCAACGACCTTGAGACGCAGAAGAAGCTCAACTCGAACGTCTTCCCTGGACAGCAGGGCGGCCCGCTCATGCACGTCATCGCCGCGAAGGCGACGGCCTTCAAGCTCGCCGCAGAGCCGGAGTTCAAGGAGCGCCAGGAGCGCGTCAAGCGCGGCGCCGCGATTCTCGCTGAGCGTCTCACCGCCGCCGACGCGGTTGAGAACGGCATCGACGTGCTCACCGGCGGCACCGACGTGCACCTCGTGCTCGTCGATCTGCGCAAGGCTGCAATTCACGGGCAGGATGCGGAAGACATCCTGCACTCGGTCGGCATCACGGTCAACCGTAACGCGGTGCCCTTCGACCCGCGCCCCCCGATGACCCCGTCGGGCGTTCGCATCGGCACACCCGCGCTCGCGACCCGTGGCTTCGGCGACAAGGAGTTCACCGAGGTTGCCGACATCATCGCGACGGCTCTCAAGCCCGCACCCGATGTCGAGGCGCTGAGTGCTCGCGTGCGCAAGCTCGCCGACGACTTTCCGCTGTACGAAGGCCTGACGTCGCCCGGTTCCTGGGCCTAGAACTCACTGAGGTGCGCCAATTCCTCCTTCCGGAATGGCGGGAAGGAGGAATAGGCGCACCTGAAGAACGAAAGAGACCAACCATGACCGCAATCCGCCTCGACGGCGTCGCCACCGCATCCGCGATCAAGGGGGAGCTGGCCGAGCGCATCACCGCGCTCAAGGCGCGCGGCATCAACCCCGGTCTCGGCACCCTGCTCGTCGGCGCCGACCCCGGCTCCCTCAGCTACGTCGGCGGCAAGCACCGCGACAGCGCAGAGGTTGGCATTGAGTCGATCCGCGTCGACCTGCCGGCAGACGCGACCGAGCAGGAGGTGCACGACGCGATCGCCCTGCTGAACGCCGACCCCGCTGTCACCGGCTACCTCGTGCAGCTGCCGCTGCCGAAGGGCATGGATGAGCACGCCGCCATCAGCGCGGTCAGTCCAGCTAAAGACGTTGACGGCCTGCACCCCGCGAACCTCGGCGAGCTCGTGCTCGGTGTGGACGGTCGCCTCGACACCCCGCTGCCCTGCACCCCGGCCGGAGTGATCGAGCTGCTGCGCCGCTATGACGTTCCGATCGCCGGCCGGCATGTCGTCGTCATCGGCCGCGGTCTCACGGTCGGTCGCTCGCTCGGCCTCATGCTCACCCGCAAGGGCGTGGATGCGACGGTCACCCTTACGCACTCCCGCACCCGGGATCTCGCCGAGGAGGTGCGCCGCGCCGACATCGTCGTGGCCGCCGTCGGTGTGCCGCACCTCGTGCTGCCCGAGTGGATCAAGCCCGGCGCGGCCGTGCTCGACGTGGGAGTCACCCGCGTCGGCACGACCGACAGCGGCAAGGCGCGCCTGCACGGCGACGTGCACCCCGGTGTTGCGGAGGTCGCTGGCTGGCTCTCACCCAACCCCGGCGGAGTCGGACCAATGACTCGCGCGATGCTGCTCAACAACGTCGTCGAGGCCGCGGAGCGATTGTGACCCACCACCCGGGGGTCGGGCTCGTCGAGACCCAACTGCGCGCGGCCGGCATCACCGGCGACGTGCGCTGGCTCGACGACAGTGCGCCGACCGCGGTCGCCGCGGCGGCCGCCCTGGGCGTTGACGTGGGGGCGATTGCGAACTCGCTCGTCTTTCTGCTCGACGGTGCGCCGCTGCTGGTCATGACATCCGGCTCTCATCGGGTCGACACCGGCTGGCTCGGCGAGCAGCTGGGTGGCACCATAAAACGAGCGGATGCCGACACGGTCAAGCAGGCCACCGGCCAGACGATCGGCGGCGTGGCCCCCATCGGTCACCCGGCGCCCCTGCGCACCATCGTGGACGCGCACCTCGCGACGTACCCGCAGCTCTGGGCCGCGGCCGGCCACGCCCACACGGTCTTTCCGCTGAGCTTCGACGAGCTGGTGCGCATCACGAACGGTGACATTCGCGCGGTGACCCCCTAGCCTGTCGGCATGAAGAGACTCGTGGCGCTCGCGGCCATCGCCCTGCTCCTCAGCGGATGCGCGCAGCAGGTCGACCCGCAGGTGAAGCAGGCACAGGACGCCTACTGGGACACCTTCCTGTTCTTCCACCCCGATGCCGACGTTGAGCGGCCGGACGTGTCGGTCATCAAGGTTGTGACAGACGGCAATCCGGACGACGAACTGATCAAGTGCATGACCGATGCGGGATACGAAGTCACGCGTAACGCAGACGGCGGCTTCGAGATAGACGGGGGTGTGGAGGCCGACCTGGCGATGTACGTCTGCAAGGCCAGCTACCCCTGGCTTATGGCCGTGCCGACGAACGAGCCCTAGGCCCCGCAGCTAGGCTGGCTGCATGGCTGAGCGCACGCAATCGCAGGTGCGCCGCTGGCGCCGCTACCTCGCGAACGAGCGCGCCGAGGCTGCCGTCTACCGCGACCTCGCGAGCCGGCGCACGGGCGACGAGCGCGCGATCCTGCTCGAGATCGCCGAGGCCGAGTCGCGGCACGAGCAGCACTGGCTCGACCTTCTCGGTGACGACGTTGGCCGCCCGCTGCGCGGCGACATTCGCACCCGAACGCTCGGCTGGCTTGCCCGCCGCTTCGGATCGGTCTTCGTACTCGCCCTCGCGCAGCGCGCAGAGGCGCGCAGCCCCTACGACGATGACGTGGATGCCACCGACGCGATGGCCGCCGACGAGCGCGTTCACGAGGAGGTCGTGCGTGCCCTCGCGGCTCGCGGAAGGCAGCGGCTGAGTGGCACGTTCCGCGCCGCGGTCTTCGGCGCGAACGACGGACTCGTCAGCAACCTCGCCCTCGTGCTCGGCATTGGCGCGACGGGAGTCTCGACTCCGGTGATCCTCGCGACGGGTGTCGCAGGCCTGCTGGCCGGCGCGCTGTCGATGGGGGCGGGGGAATTCGTGTCGGTGCGGTCGCAGCGCGAACTGCTGGCGGCATCCCACCCGAATCCCGCGACGCACGGCGCTCTCGAGCACCTCGATGTCGACGCGAACGAGCTCTCGCTGGTCTACCGCGCGCGCGGCATGAGCGAGGCCGAGGCGCAGGCGCACGCCGCAGAAGTGCTCGCCGACCTCAGCGTCGACCGCTCCGAGGCGGCCAGCGACCACGAGGAGATCGGCTCGGCGATGGGCGCCGCTGTCTCGAGTTTTCTGTTCTTCGCGTCGGGCGCGGTGATTCCGGTG